>Ga0209631_10000053_pt1 | contig 134087 bp, 110 predicted proteins | sample COG_08_FD_184752 | JGI IMG/M metagenome (GOLD analysis project Ga0209631, IMG submission 184752) | Pelagic Microbial community sample from North Sea - COGITO 998_met_08 (SPAdes) (version 2) | ecosystem: Environmental > Aquatic > Marine > Neritic zone/Coastal water | place: Helgoland, sampling...
GCGGCAAGGTTCGGCGCAATATCTCATGATTAAGCTGGTTGCCCTGGACATAGATGGAACGCTTCTTTCGCCAGACGCAGACGTTGATGCGTTGCCACAAGCACCGATCACAGACGCAGTGCGGGAGCTACATGGCGCTGGCATTGAGGTAGTTCTCGCAACCGGCAGAATGCACCCGGGCGCGGCCTATATCGCTCGTCACCTCAGCATCAGCCAACCATTGATATGCCAGCAGGGGGCATCTGTTCACGCGTTGGACGGCAGCCTGGAATATGGCTGCACCATCGACGCAGACATCGCTTTGGAGGTTTACGACTACGCGGAAACCCACGGTTGGGACCTGGCGTGGTTCGATTCAAAACGCTACCTGGTGACGGCGGACAGTCCGCAGGCCCGGTCCTTCGCTGATTTGTCGCGGGTGACCTTGGAAATACACCCAAAGCCCCACCAGTCAGGTGTGCAAGCGACTGGGATCGACATTATCAGTGACCCAGAACATGCACCAACGATTCATAGACTATTAGAAGCACGCTACGGTGACCGTACTACGTTGCTGGACTTTAGCTCGGTAACTGCCGTGCACGCGCAAAACGCCAGCAAGGGACAAGCTTTGCATCGTTTAACGCAGAGTTTGGGGATATCAAGTGATGAGGTGCTCGCGGTAGGAGACAGTATCAACGACGTCTCTATGCTGAGTTGGGCTGGCCACAGCGCCGCCCCCGCTCATTGCGACATTTATGCGCGAGATACAGCTACGGAAATACTAGCCGGAGACGGCGTGGACGGCGTAGCCGCAAAGCTTAGATCCGTCGTGCCAGACTAAGCATTTGGGGCGCAATCGATCCGTAAGCATCAAGTCCGCGGTTCAGCTCCTCCGAGTGGCATCAATCTCGAAAAGCCAATCTTCCACGACCTACGCCACGCCACGAATCCGGGCTTTTGCTAAACGCCAGAGCGGACACCACTCGGCCGACTGTCGTCTTGCGCGGGTGGCTTCGGGATCCCTCGCCGATAACTGAGACAAAGAGGGTGACTTCCCTAGAAGTATTTATATCGTAAAATATAGCGACTTAAGACATATAAAATCATTATATCGATGATTATTACGATTTATGAGTCAAATTATTTTTCAGAGTATCTCGTAATATGTAACGATATATGTCAATTTTACAGATCAACTCGCAATATATGACGACCATGGAGATAACAGACCTACTTACAGACGATGCCGTATTAGCTGAATTGGGCGTACGAATTGCTGCTCGCCGCCTTGACATGCAGCTAACCCAGGCGGCGGTGGCCCAACAAGCGGGCATCGCCAAACGCACTCTCGAGCGTATGGAGGCGGGGAAAACATCACAGCTGGTCACCTTGATTCGTGTGCTGCGGGTGCTGGACGCCGCAGCAGGGCTCAATAGCCTGATCTCGGAGCCGGGAGCCAGGCCGATGGACCTGCTAAAGCGTAAGGGTAGGGTCCGACAACGGGCTTCAGGTCAACGTCTCGCCAAGGCGACTGGCGAACCATGGCACTGGGATGACGAGCCATGACCTCACTGGCAGAAGTCAGGCTGTGGGGGAGAACCATCGGCGCGGTCGCACTCGACAATGAGCAGGACGTGGCCAGCTTCGAATACGATGCTGCGTTCGCGCAAAGCGGCATTCAAGTTGCACCCATCGCGATGCCCTTGTCTGGCCGTGTGTACCGCTTCCCCGAGCTTTCTCGCACAACTTTTCGTGGCCTGCCCGGCCTGCTCGCGGACTCGCTGCCCGATAAATTCGGCAATGCGCTGATCGATGCCTGGCTGGCGTCGCAGGGGCGGCAGGCGGATTCCTTCAACGCTGTTGAGCGACTTTGCTATTCCGGAGCGCGCGGCATGGGTGCGCTGGAATTCGCTCCCGTCATCGGTCCCGGAGCGAAGCAGGCGACGCGTATTGAGGTCAGCAATTTGGTAGAGCTTGCCTCGGACGTCCTGACCCATCGGAATAACCTGCAGGGGTGTTTTGCGGCTGAGGGCAGAGCAGATGCGCTCACGGATATTCTGCGCGTCGGTACGTCCGCCGGAGGTGCGCGAGCGAAAGCAGTTATCGCATGGAATTCGGCAACCAACGAAGTCCGATCTGGCCAGGTCAAAGCTGACGAAGGATTCGACTACTGGTTGCTGAAATTTGACGGCGTTAGCGACAACAAGGATAAGGAGCTGGCAGATCCGAAAGGCTACGGGCTGATCGAATATGCGTACTGTTTAATGGCACGTGCATGTGGCATCGACATGAACGAATGCCGACTGTTTAACGAGAATGACCGCTCGCATTTCATGACACGCCGCTTCGACCGCCTGGCTGCCGGCGAAAAACTACACATGCAATCACTTTGCGCGCTGGCGCATTACGATTTCAATATGGCAGGCGCGTTTAGCTACGAGCAGGCGTTGCTGGTGTTGCGGCAACTGCAGTTGCCGATGGAGGCCATTGAGCAACTGTTTCGGCGCATGGTGTTTAACATCGTGGCCCGCAATCAGGACGACCACGTGAAAAACATCGCCTTGCTGATGAACAAATCCGGTGAGTGGTCTCTGGCGCCCGCCTTTGATATGACCTACAGCTTTAATCCTGCCGGCGCGTGGACGGCGAGCCATCAAATGACGATGAACGGCAAACGCGACAATTTCACGATGGCGGATTTCAATGCCTGCGCAAAGACGGTTTCGATGAAGCGCGGGCGTGCTACGAAAATCGTTGGGGAAGTCCAGGCGACGGTCTCGAAATGGCGCGCGTTTGCCGACAAGGTTGGCGTGCCTGAAGTGGTGCGCGAAAAAATTCAGGGCACACTAAATTTGTGATGTTATGTATGAAGCCTGGCAAGCATAACGGTGATCGAAATCGAAACTTGGAAATTGCTCGTGCCATCCGTCACGCGCGCGAATCCCGAACACCAGGATCACGCGAGAGCCTGAGTTTCCGTACGTCTCACAAACCAATCGCCGTAAGTTATGACGGAGCCTGATGCGCGCGTTATCAAGGCAAGGGACAAGCTATGAAAACTAACAGAAACTCGTTGCCGCGCGAATGCAGACCGCGCCGTTGGCGCAGCCACTGGAATTAACCACTATGCGTTTCATCCACGCCGCTGATCTCCATGTCGACAGTCCCTTGCGTGGCTTGGATCGCTATGACGGCGCACCGGTCGAGCGCATTCGCGGAGCGACCAGGCAGGCGTTGGAGAACCTGGTCGAGTTGGCCATTCAGGAAGATGTTGATTTCGTATTGTTGGCCGGCGACATCTACGACGGTGAATGGCAGGACTTCCATACAGGACAGTTTTTTCGTGGCCAGATGGTGCGTCTTGGGCGCGCCGGTGTCCGCGTGTTTATTGTCCAGGGGAACCACGACGCGCAAAGTGTCATCACGCGGCGACTCATTCCACCCGATAACGTAAAAATATTCTCGAGCCGCGCGGCTGAAACCACCTGCATCGAAAATCTGGGTGTTGCCATTCACGGGAAAAGTTTTCCAAACCGCGCCGTCGATGAAGATTTTGTACCGGAATATCCGGAACCCGTCGCCGGGATGTTCAACATCGGGCTGTTACATACGAGCCTGAATGGTCGCGCGGGACACGATCCGTATGCGCCGACTACGGTCGACATGCTTGAGTCCAAGGGCTACGACTATTGGGCACTCGGACATGTGCATGCCCGCGAGGTGGTGAGCGAGATCCCGCGCATTGTGTACCCGGGAAACCTGCAGGGGCGGCACGCTAACGAGACTGGACCTAAGGGCTGCGAACTGGTCAGCGTGGATGGCAGTAACGTCGCCAGCGAGTTCGTGGCGCTCGATGTGGTGCGCTGGAGTCAGGTACAAATTGACATCGCTGGCGAGGAACGACTGGAAGCGGTCGGCGCTGCTTTTCGTCACGCGATTGAGCAGATCATTTCCGCTGCGCCCGATCAGCTTCACGCCACGCGTGTGACCCTTGTGGGCGCAACGGTATTGCAGGATCTGGAATCCCGCATGCCGGGCACGCTGGCTGCTGCCGTTCAGGCGGCGGCCCAGGACTTGGGCGATGCAGATGTGTGGATTGAGCAGGTGAAGGTCAGGACGTCCGCTCCGGTGGACCGCGGTGCCCAGGCAGAACGCGAAGATGCGATTGGCGAACTCGTGCGTTTGGTTGATGCGATCTGCACCGACGAAGCTGAGCTTTCGCGCTTTGCGAGCGGAGAGTTAGGCAAGCTGCTCGCGGAGTTACCGGCGGAGGTCGGCCAGGAGGACCTTCCCGGGTTGGCCGACGTTGAGGGCCTGCGCGCGCTTTTCCTCGACGCCGAAGCGACCGTCCTCGCGCGCCTCCTTTCGACGCGGGCGCCAGAATGAAAATAGGCCGCCTGATCCTCGAAGCGTTTGGTCCGTTCACGCACGAGACTCTCGATTTCGTCAACACGCCAGCGAACCTACATTTAATCTACGGGCCAAACGAGGCGGGAAAATCTTCCGCCTTGCGCGCAATGACTGATCTTCGATTCGGTATTCCAACCCGCAGTGCTGACAACTTCCTGCATGCCTCGGCAGATCTGCGCATCTCGGCGATATTTATCGATGACGACGGCAACGAGATTGGATTGGTTCGACGAAAGGGTCGTAAGGACACCCTGAGCCGCTTCGATATTAGTGCAGGGCCATATGAATTGACGACGCTCCCGGAACCAGGGCTGGTGCGCGCTCTGACGAGCGGATTGCAACGCCAGGAATTCGAGCTGATGTTCGGTCTTGATCACGAGCGATTAAGAACAGGCGGCAAGAATTTGCTGGAGGGCGAGGGTGAACTCGGATCGGCTCTTTTCGAAGCGAGCGCAGGGACACAAGGTATCGCAGTGCTTCTTGAACAGTTGGACGGCGACGCAAAGCGATATTTCAATCCTCACGCCCGCTCACACAACGCGATTATTAACGGCGCCCGTACTGCCATCGATACGGCACGGCGAGAATTACGCGCCGCGCAAACCAAACCCAACGATTGGCACAAACTCTATCGCGCCCACGAGGAAGCGAAAACCCAGCTCGCCGATGTCAGCGCTGAATTGGAAACACTGCGACGTCGTGCCGTTGAGCTGACTGAGTTGCGGGCAATAGAGCCCCTCGTCAAGCGACTCGACCTTGCCACGGAATCGCTGACACTATTCGCCACCGGTCCCGATCTTCCGGATGGTGCGCGCGAACGCCGCCTGGCGGCGCAACAAGCGTTAACGCGCGCGGGTAAAGACCAGCTCGAAGCTCGCAACGATCTGGAGAGATGCACAGACGCATTAAGGCCCCTGCAAGTCGATCCCGCTTTGCTCGAACACGCAACAGCGGTCGAGCGCCTGGTAGCCGCAGTGGACTCGACTTCAAGGGCCCGAGTTGAGGCGAGGCAGCGGCAAGCACTGGTCAGCGGCACGGAGCAGGACCTAAAGACGAAACTTGCCCGCATTGATCCAGCGCTCACTATGGACGAAATCCTCGCGGCAATGCCCTCTGAGGCGGATAAGCTAAGTCTGGCGCAGCGGCTCGCTACGCTCGACTCTTTGCAGCAACGTGCCAGCGCGTTAGCCGCACAAATGTCATCGCTCGACGAACAGCTCAGCGTGCACGCGAGCGAAAGTGCACCACGTATAGATGACAGCCAGCGTCAACGCGTCGAGCGATCTCTACACCAAGCCCAGGCTTTGGGTAATGTTCGCCAACGACTCAATGACTTCGACCAGCAAATCTCTACGGCTGCAGCGGAAGTACGCCAACGTCTCCCCGAACTTGGGCAAGCGTCGGTTGATGCACTGAAGCGCACGTGCCCCTTGCTGGAGTCGGAAATCGGCCAGGCCAGAGAGGAATTAGCACTGACGCGCAGCGAGATCGACAGACATATCGACACTGAGGAAAAGCTCAAAATCGACCTCGGCGAGCAGCGGCTGCGCGAGCGAAAGCTGGCGGCAAGCGGCGAATTGATTAATGCGGAATCGTTGAAGGCTGCCCGCGAGCACCGCGATGCTGGGTGGACCCTGATCCGTAAGGCTTTCATCGAACTCACCGTAGACCCCGCCGCAGTTGGGCCGACTTTCGATGACAGACACGCGTTGCCCGAGGCATTTGAGATCGCTCAGCGCGAGAGCGACCGACAAGCAGATATGTTGGGCGCGGATGCCGAACGCGCCGCTCTTCTTACTGAATCAATGACTCGAATCGAGCAAATGGAAGCGGCCCTCGAGAAGAGTACGGCGTCGCTGACACAACTACGCGCGCGCTCAGCTGAACTCCAGGGCGAGTGGAAAGCGAAACTGTCGCGCGCAATCTTGCCAGACCTAGAGATCGATGCGCTGGAGGAGTGGCAGACGAAGCGTGCGCGCGTTCTTGAAGTACAAGACCACCTCGATAGTCTTTGCGCGCGCAGGGACGATTCGCTGGAGGCAGCGCGGCTAGTCCTTGAAAAACTACATCAAGCGATGCGTGAGGCTGGTGCACCGACATCGCTGCCAGTGGGCACGGATGCGGATGGCGATCTGGACGCGGCGATGACTCAGGCAGCGCAGTTGATCCGAAGTTCCCTCGAACAAGACGCAACGGATGCGGAACGTGAGAGGAACAGGCAACGGGCGGTTGCCGAACGCGCGAAGTACGCTATTGATTCTGCAAAGGCGACCGATGAGATAGAACAACATTCGCGGGCGCTGGAAAAGTGGCTCGAAAGAATCCGTTTGCGAGGCGATCTCGACATAAGCGAGTTCAAAGCGCGGCTGGCAGAACTCGAGGTCATTGCGAAGGCAGAAGCAAGTTTGTGTGACGAACGGCGACAGCTGGCATCTCACAAGTCGCTGGTGATTGAGTTTGCTGAGCGCGCAGCCGTCCTTGCGACCTTGTTGAATCAGGATGCGCCAGACGACCCGGAAGATTTCGCCGACCGCATGCACCAGCGCCTGCTCGGCGCGCGTGAGGTCGCACAGCAACGTAAAGATTTAATGCGCGACCAACAATCCGCCGAACAACGAATGCGTGTGGCGAAAGAGGAGCAACAAATTCACAGCGCCGACCTCGAGAAATTGTGTCGGGCGGCCGGGGTGGTCGCCGCTCAGGATTTGCCCGACCTCGAGTCCGCATCGATGCAGAAAAAGACCTTGCTCGAGCAAGTGACACAGATTCGCGAACAGATAGCAGAGGTTTCCAATATTGCTGAATCTGAACTTCGCGCGCGCTTGGCAAACCTGGACGCCGCGGCAATTAATACCGCTCTTGAACAAACCCAGTCCAAAGTTGCAATCCAGGAAGACGCGCAAAACTTAGCTCGCCGCGCAGAGGAAGAATCCCGTCACGGGCTTGCCGCCGTTGATGATTCGGGTCTTGCGGCTGCTGCCAGCGAATCAATCGAAGCCGCGGCCGCGCGCTTTCGCGCCGCACTGCGACCATGGGCCCGATTGCGACTTGGACACGCGCTCTTGGCAGCTGCACTGGTGCGCTATCGAGAAAGGGCGCAGGGTCCGATGCTTGCCGCGGCGTCAGAATACTTCGCACTAATCACCGAGAACCGGTATTTGCGCTTACTGAGCGACGATTCGGACGGGAAGCCGATTCTCCGAGCCGTGCAAACCGACGGCACTGAAATCGGTATTGAGGCGATGAGCGAGGGGACCGCCGATCAACTTTATCTCGCCTTACGCTTGGCCGCCCTGAAACTCCGCCGGGATTCCCATCCCGGCCTGCCTCTCGTTCTGGACGATGCGATGATTACTTCGGATGACGCTCGAGCAGCGCGCGTTTTCAAGGCCCTTGATACGTTTGCAGAGAATGGGCAGGTCATGCTTTTCACTCATCATCAACATTTAATAGATATTGCCAAAGAGGCAGTCAGTAAAAACCGTCTGGCCGTGCATACGCTCGGAGTCTGAGCGGTTTCGAGCACGCTGCAAGCTTCGAGCTGAGCTGGTTCGCTTAAGTGAAGTACCCCCGCCGAGGCTGATCGGCTTGGCTAACAAACAGTCACTTGAAATTTGCGCACATCGATCAACAGCGCGGTTTTCGCGTACCTCATTTCGCCCGGTCCAGGGCAGCGTTGACGGTTCCGACCTGAGCTGCAATAAAAGCTAAGCATGGCGCAATCTTTCATGCGGGTCGTGGCCTTTGTATGGTGCGGCGCTCGGGACAAGGAATCGTCAAAAGAGCAACCCAAGCGAGCCGAAAAACCACGTTTCCGGCTTCTGCGCAAGCCTTTGAACGCGTTGACAGTCTCGGCACGCCCCCCTATAGTCGCCCTTCCTAAAAAGTGCGAAAGGGACCTGCACCAAATGCAGCAGGAACTGACTCGCCGAACGAGATTTGAAGAAGTCCGTCAGCGCGCTGGAAGCGGGAGACAAAGTACCCATTCCAGTGAATGCTGGTGGAACAACGGGCGCATTGTGCAAAAACGATGCCCTGGTCCATACCATCGGGAATAAGCCCGGTACGAAGTTAAGCATTTGTACCTGTGGGTTAGGGGAGAAAAGCTTATGAAGGGCATTCGCTATAGCCTGGCGGCGTTTACCATGCGTAACCGCGTGCTGTCGGCAGCAGTCATTTTCGGGATTACGGCGTTTTTTGCCGTTGGCTTAAGTAAAGTCGAACTCCGAACGATTTTCTCGGACCTGTTCCCCAAGAACCACCCCTTCGTCCAGACCTTCCAGGATCACCCTAATTTCGGGAATCCCCTCACCGTCACCATGATGGTGAAGGTCAAGGACGGCACCATCTACAATGCCGAGACGCTGGCGAAAGTCTGGCGCATGACGCGCGACATCGATTTGGCGCCGTCGGTTGACCATGACCAGATCTTGTCGATCACGACAGAAAAAGCGCGCTTTGCAGAGGCGACCCCGTTCGGCATCGATATGAAGCCGCTCATGGAGGACAAGTCCCCCGAGACTGACGCCGAGATCCAGAAATTCATCAGCGCCGTGGACAAAGCCCCCAACGTCCGCACGTTCCTAATCTCTGAAGACGAAACAGCGACCATCATTACCGCGACCTTCATCGAGCACTCACTCGATTATGGTGAAACGTTCAAATACGTACAGGGAATGGTTGAAACCGAACGCGACGCGAATCACGAGGTGTTTGTGGCTGGCCAGCCGATGCTGACTGGTTGGGTCTACAAGTACGAAGTACAGATGCTGTCAATTTTCAGCATCACGGCAACTGCCCTGTTGCTCTCCCTGGTTGTCTACATGCGTAACATCCCGGGCGTAGTTACACCGCTGGCCGTCAGCATCGTGGCTGCAATCTGGGGTTTTGGCTTCGTCGGCTGGTTGGGTGACCCGATCGAGCCGCTGATTATGGTGGTGCCGTTGCTCCTTGTGGCTCGCTCTTTCAGTCATTGCGTGCAATTTATCGAGCGCTATTACGAGATTTACTACGAAATTAAGGACCGCCGCCGCTCTGCCGAAATCGCACTCGGCGTCATGATGGCGCCTGGCACGCTGGGTATTGTGACTGACGCCGCGGGTTTGTTTTTGATCGCTATCGCGCCCATCCCGGTGATGGAACGCTTCGCAGTTTTCTGCGGATTCTGGGCGCTAATCCTGGTTCCGGCCAATCTCTTCCTGACGCCGGTGCTGCTGTCATTCTTCCCTGCGCCTGGCAACGTCGACGTCCTGATTGGTAAGTCGGCCGAGAAGTCTTGGCACGACAAGATCATTTCCTTACTGGGCGTGATCGGCAAGGCGTCACACGGTGCTGGCGCGAAAATTACCACACCAATCGTTCTGGCGCTGTTTTTCGGCGGCGGTTATCTGGCCCTCCAAATTGAGGTCGGCAACCCCGTTGAAGGAAGCAATCTTCTTAAAGAGTCTTCCGAGTTCAACACCGCCGTCCGCGCTGTAAATTCGCATTTTCCGGGCTTAATGACGCTCGAGATCGTGTTTGAAGCCAAGGACCAAAAGGCACGAATTCTGAATGGCTCGCCTGACGCAATTGGCACGATGATTCAATTGCAGCGCTACCTTGAGATTCAGGAGCCACCGCCCGAAGCGACGCTGTCGTTCAGCGACTATTTGCCTGAGGCCAATCGGTTGTTCTCCGGCGGTAACCCGAAATGGGCGCCGATTAACCAGGACGTTGCTTCAATCAACGCTGCGGTTAACGCGCTGATGGTGGGTTCCAGTCCCAAAGCGTACTCACACGTGACCGACTTTACGTTGTCGAACGGTACCGTCTCCCTTTGGTACAAAGACAATAAGCAAGATACCGTTGATACGGCGCTCGAACAGACACGTGCCGGTCTCGACGTTATCGGTATTGATCACGACGAGTATCGCGTGCGGTTGGGAACTGGCGCGATTGCGTTACAACAATCAGTCAACGACACCGTCGATACCTATCAGTGGTACATCCTCGGTTTCCTGAACCTGGTCATCCTGGTCACGTGCAGTTGGGCCTACCGATCTATCGCGGCCGGCATTCTGCTGCTTATTCCGGTGAACTTTTCCAACATGCTGCTGGGGTCCGTGATGGTGCTGATGGGCATTGGGCTAGACGTAAACAGTCTCCCGATTGCGGCAATTGGCATTGGTGTGGGAATCGACTACGGCATTTATTTGCTCAGCCGGATTTGCGAGGAGTTCCGCGATAACCAGCATCACGGCGAGGCCATTCAGGCTGCGGTGACAACGACGGGTAAGGCGATCTTCTTTACGGCGACAATCGTACTTATCGGCATCCTGCCGTGGTACTTCATGTCGGAACTGAAGTTCCTTGCCGATATGGGCCTCCTGCTGGTCATGATCATGCTCATTAATATGGTTATTGCCCTGGTGGTACTGCCGTTACTGGTCTATTTGTTCAAGCCTTCGTTTATCGAGCGCGAACATTTGATCATCTCGGAAAACATCGATCTTTCCGAATTAACCGGCGGCCAAGAAGCGGCCCAACAATCCTGAACATTGTGAGATATTCGAGTTCCATGACAATGAAGAAATATATCAATAGTGGTCGTGCCGGTAGCCTGTTCGCGACCTTACTCTTTTGCCTGGTTTCACTGGGTTCTGCGCAGGCGCAGGAGGCTTCGGCCGACGATGCGATCGAGGTTGTCCGCGAGGGCATTGCGCACGACGCGCTTTATGCCATCGAAATCTCCGGCGAAAGCGGTTTCGCCGTCGGTGCATTCGGGCTCATGCTTGAAACTGCCGACGGTGGGAACAGCTGGACTCTTGTTGAGCCGAAAACGCAACTTTCGTTGTTGGGCATCGCCCGCGGCGGCGACAAGCACGTCGTTGTAGGGCAGCAAGGCGTGGTCCTGACTCGTGCCGGCGGTGGCGACTGGGAAGCGACTGACAGCGGACTGACTCAACGTTTGCTGAATGTCGGTATGAATTCATCGGGCATGGCGGTTGCGGTCGGCGAGTTCGGCTTCGCAGCAGTCTCGATGGATGCCGGGCACACCTGGAAGCCCATCGTAGTTGACTGGGAACAGTACAACGAAGAGGGTTACGAGCCGCATCTTTACGACGCTACCGTTGCCGAGGACGGCACACTGATGATCGCAGGCGAGTTTGGATTGATTCTGCGCTCGACTGATGGCGGGGCGACACTCGAAAAGGCTGCCGAAGGCGACGAATCAATATTCGACATTGATATCGCCAGAGACGGTTCCAACACGGGTTACGCGGTTGGCCAGGAAGGGCTTGTTCTCAAAACCCTCGACGCAGGAGTCACCTGGCAACGTGTCGATGCGGATACAAAGGCGAATCTGCTTGGTGTGTGGTCTGGAAATGGCGAAGTCGTCATCTCTGGTATTCGTGAGATGTTACGCTCCAGCGATGATGGCGGCTCGTTCAGCAAAACAGTTGACATAAAAATCGGCCGTACCTGGTACCAGGGCATCGCGGCTGGCGTGTCTGAGACACAATCAGGCGCGAAAGGGTTTCTGCGTGAGCAAAGTGTGTATGTCGTCGGACATCGCGCCACCATCGCGCGAGTCGTAAAATAGGACTGTGCCGAAGCCCCGCCAGGGGCCGATAGCGTACGCTCTAAAGACCGGCCTTGTGCCGGTCTTTTCGTATCAAGGCCCCCGGTTCCTTCTGTGGTAATAGTCAGACAGATTCTCGTTGTCGCGGAATAACCACAAATAGATAAAAAAAAACTGCTATTTACCAACGATCAGACTAAAAAGCCGTTGACATGGCCCCTCAAATCAGCGGTAATGTGGCCACTACCGGGCCTGCCGGTGGTACAACATTGAAATGTGCCAGACATACAACACTTAGATTGCAGCCTGTGTACTACTGGGGTTAGGTCAAGAATCATGAATATAAAGAGGAGAGCGGGAGTGATGAAGCACACAATCGCGCGAATTCTTATGACAGGGGCTGCGGCAAGCAGCGTTCTGTTCGCGGGTGCAGCCTCGGCGATCGACTGGAATATTACCGGTTTCGTTCGTCAGGAAATTGCCGTAAGTCTTGGGGGCGAGAACCCGAATAACAGCGGCGGCAACCCTTGGAACAATCGAGTTACGCCACAGATGACGCACGCTGGATTCGGCGACGGGTCAAACAGCACCGCTCCGACATCGGTCTACGTGGACGAACGTGGCAATGTTGGTGGTCTTTTTAGCCCCTCAGACGGTTCACCGCTAGGTGCAGGCGCAAACACAAGCGCCGCGAGGGATTGCCAATACAACTTGAATCGCGCCATCGCGGCCAACAATCCAGGATTCGGTCCGCAGACATTGGGCGTCCCGTCGGCGGCGACCTTTCCGCGTGCCGGCTTCGACGGATGTCCAGGAGTAGGATTCGGTGAATTCGTGCCAACCGACGGCTCACCGAACCGCGACGAAAACCAGAACTTCAACGTCTTCAACAGCCGTCTCGAAATTGACGTGCAAGCGAAGATCAGCAGAGAGTTTTCTGCTTACATGAAGTTTCGCGCTTATTACGATGCCACCAGCCAGTTCTACGATGGTGACACCGGCGATCACTTCGGCAGCCAGAACATCTGGGGCAGCCGCGGCACGTTGACAGAGCTGAACAGCAACTCCGTCAGCCTTGACCTTCCTGCGTTTTACCTCGACTGGAACCGCGGTCCGCTATGGATTCGCGCTGGTAACCAGACTATCGCTTGGGGCGAAGCTTATTTCTTCCGCACCATGGACGTGGCCAATGGTCTCGACCTGCGCCGTCACCTGACCCTCGGGCCAGGTGCTGAGGAATACCAGGACCAACGTATCGCCTCACCAGGTATCCGCGTTAGCTATACGTTCAATAACGGCTGGGAAATTGACGCATTCGTGCAGATGTTTTCACCAACCATCTTGCCGGGTCAGAACACGCCCTATAACTTGGTTGCTATGTCAGGCGGCCGTTTAGATGACTCCTCAGGTTTCGATGACGCCGAAGGAGCACTGAACTACGGTGCCCGTATAACCATGCCGTTAACCGATGCGTTGACAGCGACAGTCGCTGTTGTCAATCGTCGCAACCCGGATGGTGTGTTTGCCAGCGTTGATGCGCCGACCGTACACAACGGTCACGCAAACACCGGTTGTGTAAACTTGCATAACGACACTTTGAGTGTGGTGAATAACTTTTTCGGTGGCGGCGGAACGCTAGCGGGAACCCAAACCGCACTAGGCGGTCTCGGTTCAACTGGCCGGGGCGTGAAACTGTTCCCGACCTTGGACACCAACGCTCGCAACCAGGAAAACGGTTGCGGTTCGGCGTTCGCACCGGATGAGAACGGCACCCCGTCTTTGGGCTACTGGCCGGCTATCCAAAAAGCACGTCTGGATAACTCTGAGTACCTGCAGCACGTGATTAACGACTTCCCGGCAGCAGAATGGGCAGTACGTGACATCTTCGGCTTCGGTAACGAAGAAAACTTCGCGGATACGATGCGTACGGTAGAAGGGTTCCGTTCCTCTTTCGGACCTTTCATCCAATGGGTAGGGCGTCAGTTCAAGCGTGAAACCATCTTCATGGTCGGTGGTAACTACATCATCACCATGGACGACCAGGACTCGATCTTCGACCAGATGATCGTTCGTGGTGAAGTTTCCATCACGCCGAACAAGCGCATCACCAACGACCTGCATTACGATTTCACTGAAGTAGATGACGTTGTATCAGCCTTGATTCTCGAGAAATACCACCGTATTTCCGATGCTTTCCCGGCAACCTACTTCGTTGCACAGTGGATGCACCGTACGTCGACTGACCTATTCGGTCGTGACCTTGACAACAACGACGTTGCTGGTATCAGTGATTTCATCGACCCGGTCACCGGTAGCTTCACCGCTGCGGCGTTTGACCCCGAGGCTACCAAGCCCCGTGGTACCTCAAATGCCAACTACGTGGTGTTCGCCTTCCAACAGCCTTTCCCCAACCTGATTTGGCGTTTCGATTTCGCCATCCTGGTTGACGTGGCAGGTGGTTACCTGGTTCAGCCTGGCCTCCGGTATCGTCCGGCAGCCAACTGGCAGTGGGATTTGTATGCCAACATCATCGAATCTCCCGGTGGCGACAACGACACCATCACCGAGACAATCGATTTCGCAGACGAAGTGTTCATGCGCCTGACCTACTTCTTCTAGAGAATCGACAAAGTGCTTCAAGAGCCGGCCTTGCGCCGGCTCTTTTTTTTGTGCCCATCGAAATCGAAACGAATCGTTAAAGATACTTCTAGTACACATAAAAGCCTTTTGTTTCGGTTATCCTGTGCGCCCTAGTTAGCCCAACCAGAGCCTAGCCAAATTATGGAATCGACATCTGACGCTGGCCTTTTCTCGGAAGTTATTTCCGGTGCCACAACATTGCTTCAACTCGGCGGCCCAGTCGTCGGTATCCTGCTGCTTTCCTCGGTATTGGGGTTAGCGCTCGCGCTGGTGAAATTCATCCAGTTCTCAGGAGCTGGAAACGCGACCATCAAGCGGCTCGATGTTGCCATCGACCATTGGTTGGCAGGCGAGAAAGATAAGGCCACCGGAATCCTCACCGGATCACGCTTGGCGATTGCAAAAGATTTAAAGTTTGGCCTTGAGCAACGCTCTGTAATGGACGCAGACTTACTGCACGATGAGCTGCTGCGACGGGCGTCTGGCTTTCTGCGCGCCTACTCAAGAAACATGCGACCGCTAGAGCTAATCTATTACCTTGCACCGGTATTGGGGTTGCTCGGTACCGTCCTTGGCATGATCGATGCGTTTCGAGGTTTAGCCGTTAGTGCTGGTGCCGCTGGCGAATCATCAGCGCTCGCAAGCGGTATATGGGAAGCCTTGCTAACCACGGCCGTAGGCCTGTCTATCGCTATACCGTTTGCGGTGATGCACGCACTGTTGGAAGCGCGCTTGGAAGGTCTTGCCGACCAGGTAACAGATTTGGTGACACGTATATTGACGATGTCCGAAGACGCCTAGGATGGATGCAACAAGACAGGCGCTGATGCCGTCGCGGCGCAATCGCCGCTCCGGTCGGATGTCCCTGACCCCCTTGATTGATTGTGTCTTCATCTTGCTCGTGTTTTTCATGTTGCAGACGAACTTTTTGCGCCCCCGCGCGATTGAGTTTTCGCAATCCGCCGGTAGCAGCAATGCCAGTTCAGATTCGACGATGATCGCCGTGGAGGTCCACGACAATGATTCGATTTGGCTGAACGGCGCGGAAACCAATATGGGCGCGCTCCAGGGTTACGCAGCGGGTATCAAAGAACCTGATAAGACGAGAGTGATGCTTGCGGTGGACCCTGATGTCATTCTTCAGCGGGCTGTCGACATCATGGACCTGTTCAATAACTACAATATCTACAACATCTCACTCGCGGCAGCGCGCCGCTTCGAGTAATCGGACGTAGTTCAGAATGGCTAAGAAAAGAGTTCGACGGGGTTCCGATTTTGAGGCGATGCGAAATCGAATCGTGGGTAAGAAAGAGACTCAGGAAGAAAACGTGATCCCGATGATCAACGTGATTTTTCTACTGCTGATGTACTTCATGATTGCGGGAAATCTCCAGCCGGATTACAACGTCGCCCCGCCTTTCTCGACCCAGGAGGCAGAACCCTCAAAACAACTGGCAACGTTGAGTCTCGCGCCCGACGGCAGCATGCGGTTCGAGAACCGACCAATTACATGGGAGCAGTTGAGCGTCGAGCTTACGAAGTATTCTGCGCACGATAAGTTGAAAATCCACGCAGATGCCAAGGTTGACGCGTTGACGGTATCCAAGGTCATGGAGACGGCATCTAAGGCCGGAATCTTACAGTTCGTGCTGGTGACGCAGCGCCGCGTGGAAGCTGGCTGAGATGCGCTACACCTCCCGACGGCTGATGGTTTGGGTAATGTTGCTGGTCTTTTCCGCCCTGCTGCATGCGGTGGTGTCATGGCGGGTCGGCAAGCAGATTGAACCACTGGAATCATTACCACCTCCCGAGGAGGCGGTGCAGATAGTCATCGATAAGCCGCCCGAAGCGCTCCTGGAAAAACCCAAACCGCCGGAAGAGCAGCTTGAGTTCGAGGAAGAACTTGAGTTTGAACCGCCCGAAATTCTTATCGCGCCGAAAGCGGTTGCACCACCGCCGCCCGACGTCACTGTGGCGATGAAAGCGCAATCAGGTGGATTTCAGGGGATTGAAATACCGGATGGGATGGCCGCAGTACCGCTCAGTGCGGGCTCGGGCATTGGTGGTTTTAAAAGTGGTATTGGTAACGGCCTCGGAGACGGTACGGCGCGTTTTGCAGCTTACATCGCTGGGCTCAGGGCCTCTGGACTTGATGTCGTATTTGCCATAGATGCGACCGGCTCTATGGGCTGGGTGATTGACGAAGTCAAAGATCGAATCGAAGATATCTCGCAGATCGTGCGGTCATTAGTCCCCATCGCGCGTTTCGGTTTCGTTGCCTATCGCGACAAAGACGATCCCGAATTCGTGACCAGAATCCAACCGCTGACCTTTAGTAACGCAAAGCTATTCCGTTTTCTCGCCAATCTGGAGGCCAAAGGCGGCGGCGATTGGTTCGAAGCGGTCGATGTGGGCCTGAGTGACTCCATAGAGAAAACCGGCTGGCGGCTCGGTGCGCGCAAGCTCATCATTCTGATCGGCGACGCACCGATGAAAGAAGACCAGCTCGACAAAGTCGTGCGCATCGTTCAGCGTTTTCGACGCAATGGCGGCACGGTGTCCACCCTTGATGTCAGCGATCAGGCCAATCCGCATCTGCTTGAAGCGAAAGTCGGGCGCAAAGTAGCGCGCGCTATGTATCGCAGTGCGCCTATGCATTCGTTCCTGGTCATCGGGGAGGCCGGACAGGGTGATACTGCAACACTGGACGGCGAACTCAAGCTGACTAAGCGCTTGATCAAACTTATCATGGGCGACCAGTTTGCGAACGAAATGCAAGCCCTGCTGGACGTGCTATGACGATAACCATGACCTTCACCGCTAAGTCCGCACTGCACAAGCGACTGCTTCCACTAGCCATGCTGACATTGCTTTGCTGGACAGCGGGTGCGCATGCGACGGTGGGCTCGGACGCGATCGCCAAAGCGCAGGCGTTCCTCACACAGTTGAGCAACCCTGCACTTGAAGCAAAACAGGTCTATGACATTGCGAACAACATTGGTCCTGTCATCGACGAAGTACGCAATGGCGACGTGGCGACCGCCGACCTTGAAATACTGCGCGGTATCCTCGAGAAGATGCGCGTGCGGACTGAGCAACGGTTGTCCGGGATAGAAGCCGAAACAAACGAGAATGAAGCCTCTTTGGAGCGACTTTATCGCTCGCAAGTCTGGGACGATATGAGTTTCGCCCTGGCAGCCTTTCCCTATTGGCGCGCCTGGGTGGATATCGAAATCGCCCGACGGGTTAAGGACCCTGGGCTTAAAACGCAAGCGTTATTGCCCGCGGAGAAGGGTTTTCGTTCTGCCTCAATGCAGTTGTTTCGTCCCGGACTGGTGTACGGCGGGTGGCTCGGCATGGGCTATGTGGAGAAGGAGAAGGGACGAAATTCGCGGGCCGTTAAAATATTCACCAACCTGGAGGCTGCCCTGGCCTCCGAGCCAGAATCGCCGATCCGCGAGGCGGTACAGCTCGAACTCCGTTTGCTTGAAGCACGCAGTGGCAAGGTCAATACAAATCGACGCGGACGTAAGGTTGATGATGTCGAGGCGCAGATCCTGCGTACGGAGGCATTCGCCCTGCTACAGGACAGCCGTAAATCCGGCGGGCGTCCGCTGGAAGCAGCGGAGCGTTTACGGGCGATTATTGATTCAGGGCGACTCGACCAATCGCTGCTAAGCGACATGATGATTTACGCTCAGGAACTATCGGGTGTGAATGTCGGTGCCTATACCGACCTGGCTGGCGCAGAGTTTGCTCTGAAGTTTGAGCACTACTACAACGCGATGCAGAAATACCAGTCATTCTTCGCCAACGTGGTGCCGCCGCGCGGAATCGATTTGAGTAATTATCAATACCATTACGCAGTCGCGGCGTACAAAGCGGAAATCTATCAACCCGCTATCGATACGCTGGAGAAATTACAGCGTAGAAAAAACTTGCCAGCCGAACTCGACGCAGCCTCAGTCAAGTTGTTGTACGCCGTTTACGCAGCGCGTGAGCAGGCAGGCGGCTCGTCAGCTAATCGCAACGCGCTACGCAAGGCCGCCCAGCGCTTTGTACGCAAAAGCCCGAAGGACGCCGATGCGGACGCTGCTCGGCTTATGATCGCGCAAACTTCCTCGAATGCCTCGACTGCGCTCAAGTCGCTGGGACAGATGTCGGCAGCCTCGAAATCCAAACTCAAAGGGGATGTCGAACGTACGGCCTACCAAATTATCGCGCGTGACTTCAGCAAGACTGTCGCGCGCGGGAAAGCGAAGCATGCATCGTCGCTCGCCCGTCAAGGTATTCTCGCTTTTCAGAAATTACCGAAAGCCGATAAAGCCGAACCGTTTAATTTCGCAGTTTTGCTGCAGATGCGCGCATTGGTCGATGAGTACCCGGAAGATGTGCTCAAGGCCATCGATTTCATCGACAACAAGGAAAACACCAATCTCGACATTCGTCGAGCGCTGATCTGGTCCCGTCTGCAACTCTACGATCGTCTCGGCGATCCCACTAAAGTATCCGCTTATATCGCCACGCTGGTGTCTAAGGGTATTCCCAGTTGGCAAATGGAGTTCCTGTACCCGTTTGTGAACGAGCGAACCGATTTGACTGAACGTATCGACCTGGCACGGGTCCTCCATCCTGCTACGGCTGAACAACCTGACATGGACCGCCGCTTCCGTGCCATGATCATCCGCGATTTACTTGCGACCGACGACGCAGAAACGGCCTACAAGGAATCTCGCGAGTTTACCAAGGCGCATCCCAGTTCGGGCGACGCATGGAAGCTGCTGGCCGAGAGTGCTGAGGGCAACGAGCAGCCTTTTGAGGCCGATCGGGCATGGAGCGTGATCACCGACAAGGCCGTGCCAACCATGAGCATCTGGTGGGAGGGGATGATTAACCGGGTACGCATTCGCACCCATTCGACCCGCCCTGAGGATGCCTGCCCGCTGTTGGAAGAAATCGTGCGCAGCCAGGAGCACATGCCGGCCGATTTGAAAGCCGACTACGAAGCGTCCTCCACGGCTGCCCGCTGCCCCAGCGCAAACGCTGCGTTGTGATTCGCAACGGTTTTCGCCGCTAAGGGCTTATTCCCGGCGGCTGATTCCTTGAGTGACAGTGGCACGTTTTCCTATCTCAAACCGTCCACACCTAAGCGCTCCGGGGGCTTGCGACAACTTCGGTGCCGGCTATCATTCATCTTTAGCTCCGGCTCTACTGCTAAGCTAAGCCAGTTCACCTCCTTATCGACTCGAGTGCTCAGCTACTGGCCGGTACAAACATCCCGGAAACCTCTTACGGCGCGCTGAGCCTTCACGATGCGAGTGTTCTTGCGAATTGATTTTGCACGTAACTCGGCGCGGATACTCTGCCCCTCCGGCATCGTACCGCTTGCGGGCAACGGCGGTGCGGGAGAGCGGTGTGTTGCGCGCGGTACGGAACAAGCTCTACTCTGTGCATTGGCTCGATGCATCGGTCGGATGCAATGCAAGGTAGTGGCCTGGTTTCTATCGACAGAAAGCCCGATTGTGTGTGCATCGATGAATTATTCGAACGATTGTATGTCTGAGTACGAGAGGGGCGGCATTCTTAGTTTGCCGGTCGGCGACCTCGGGAAAAATGGAAAACGGAGATAGCCTCATGTTTCGCATCAGGAAATACACTACGGATTACAGCCGTAGACACTTTATTGAGCAAACCGCAGCGGGGTTTCTAGGCGCCGGTGTGTTAGCGCCAGTGTGGTCGGCCGCGGCCGAGAATGGTGACTTCAGCGCGTCCTATCCTGAGGAGCTGTTGTCGATAGAACAATACACCAAAGGTGCACTGAAGCCAGGCGACTTCATTGACGCAGACAACGTAGACAGTATTCAGGATCTGCTCGATCCGGTGCGCTATTCGCAGATTAAGCAACAAGGGCGCCGCCTCGAACTGGTTAAAGCCTCGACAGAAATAACCAAACTCAGTCCGATGGAGTACATCGAAGCGACCTTCCGCCACAAAGGTATGGCAAGCTTCAACGACGACGGCAACGTCGTCGTTAACGGCGATCAGCCATGGATTGGCGGCAACCCTTTCCCCGAACCAACGACTGCGATGGAGTTGTTTGCGGCCATCACGCTGACGTGGGGACGTCACGATGTGTCGTTCTATCCGGTCAAAACATTCGAGCAGAATTCCGACGGTAAGATTGGTTATCGCTATGAGCTGGCGTGGTGCGAGTTCGCGCCAGTCGGTCGCGTCAGTGTTGAACCGATGCCGTACTGGCCCGGACATGAGGACAAGCTGCGCTACCAATCGGTGTTTTTTACGGTGCCGCAGGACTACAAAGGTTCGTCATTCCTGAATATCTGGCCGTATGACCAGCGCGAATTTCCGGAACTGCTTGGCTATCTTCCGCAGTTCAAGCGCGTGCGAAAGTTCCCAACCAGCCAGCGCTTCGAACCGCTACTGCCAGGTTCGCATTTATACTTTTCGGACACCTGGGCGGCCGGCGACCCCTACCTCACGTGGGGGAATTTCAAAGTCATTGGTCGTGGTCCGTTCCTGGCTGGCCTGACTGAGAACTGGGACTCCAGTGACGAGAACTGGGAAGGCAAAACCCACGGCGGTCCATTGGGCGACACGTTCTGGGACACTCGGGTTGAACTCGTCCCAGAAGCCATCGTGTGTGAGTGCGAGCCGACCGGTTATCCGCGCGCGCCCATTAGTAAGAAGCGTGTGTGGTTCGACGCCCGCACCGGACTGCCGCTCGTTATGGTGACCTATGATCGCAAAGGCGAGATGTTTAAGTCCTTCGATGGTGCTTTTTCGATCTATGACAATCAGGGTAAACAGGTCATGGATGGCAAATATCCCTACTGGTCCTGGACACATGTTCACGCGCACGACGTGCAAAGCGACCACATGTCGCGATTGAAACAGGTCAAGCAGATTAGTGGCGGCTGGGATTGGTGGGTAAATCGCGGTGTAGACGTTTACGACGATTTTCTGACCAAGGCCGCATTACGCCGCCTCGGCACCTAGGAATTCGGGAAACAGACCTGTCCGCGAGCTCGCTGCTTACTGCCTGCGCGCGCCCGCGCGGCTTAGTGTCTCGAGTTCATCCCAGCGCGCCATACTCGTATCGAGGAGCGCGCGCTGGGCCTCGAGCGCTTCCAGCACCGGTGCGGTAACGATGTAGTCTTGCGCGTAGAAATCCGGGCTCGCCATTTGTTGTTCAAGTTCAGCGACGCCGGCTTCGAGCTGTTCGATCCGCGTCGGCAGCTGTTCAAGTTCGTGCTGCAGTTTATAGGTGAGTTTGCTGCGCTCGGTGGGCTCACCGCCAATCGGAGCAGCACGATCGTGGCGAGCGGGTTGTGTTTGTGGCGCGCTGATATTCATGGGTGAATCGCTGGCTGCAAGACGCCGTCCGTGACGTAGCCAATCTGAAAATCCCCCTGGATAGCTGCGCACCACGCCCTGCTCTTCGAAAACCACGGTGCTGGTCACGACATTGTCGAGGAACGCCCGGTCATGGCTAACCACAATCAGCGTGCCCTGATAGTCGGCGAGCTGAGCCTCCAAAACTTCCAGCGTCTCAACATCCAAATCGTTCGTCGGTTCGTCCAGCACGAGCAAATTGCTCGCACGCGTAAACAGCCGAGCGAGAATAACTCGATTGCATTCCCCCCCGGATAAATAGCCGACTGGCGTCATCGCACGCTTGGCAGAAAACAGAAAACCGCGCAGGTACCCGACCACATGGCGGTCCTTGCCGTTAATTGAAATATGGTCGCGACCATCACCGACGATGTGCGCGACGGTTTTGCTGGGATCGAGCTCGCGCCGCATCTGGTCGAAATAACCGATGTCGAGGTTCTCGCCGCGCTTCAGTGACCCCGCCTGAGGTTCGAGTTCGCCGAGCAGTAACTTTAACAACGTACTTTTGCCGACGCCATTGTTGCCGACCAGGCCAATCCGGTCCCCGCGCATGATCTTCAGCGACAGACCATCAATGACTTTTTGCTCGCCGTAGGCATAAACGATATTGCGCGCTTGAATGACTCGTCGTGACGACTGCTCGGCGTCCTGCAGCACAATTCTGGCACGACCTTCCGGCTTGATCCGCTCACCATACTCCTGGCGCATTTTCTCAAGCGCACGTACCCGTCCTTCGTTACGTGTACGCCGTGCCTTTATGCCCTGACGTACCCAGGTTTCCTCTTCGGCGAGCTTCTTGTCAAAAAGGGCATTGTGGCGGGCCTCGTCTTCGAGAGTCTGGTTCTTGAGCTTGAGGTAATTGCGGTAGTCGCCCGGCCAGCTTTGCAGTTTGCCGCGATCTATATCGACGATGCGGGTCGCCAATGACTGCAAAAATGCCCGGTCGTGGGTAATGAATATGATGCTGCCGCTAAATGCACGGACACGTGATTCCAACCACTCGATAGCTTCGATGTCGAGATGATTGGTTGGCTCATCAAGCAACAGCACGTCGGGGTTGCTGACTAACGCGCGAGCGAGACTGGCGCGCCGCTGCCAGCCGCCGGACAGCTCACCGAGGCGGCGGTCCGGCGGTAGCTCCAGTGCTGTATTGATAGCTGCAATTTGGTTGTCTGTATCCCAACCGCCGTGGACCTCGATATTGCGTTGCAGTTGTTCGACTGCGCGCAGGCCACGTTCGTCGAGCGGCTGGCTGGTGAGTTGGCGATATTCGTCGATGAGCCCGCGGTGCTCGGCAAGCCCTCCGCCAACGAACTGCTCTACGGTGATGTCTAGTTGATCCGGCAGGGCCTGTTCGAGTTCGCTAATGTGGACATCCGGACGCCGCCGCACTTCGCCGCGGTCAGGCGACATTGCTCCGGTTATCAGACGGAACAGTGTCGACTTACCGGCGCCATTCCGGCCGATCAAGCACACTCGCTCATGCGCCTCGAGGACGAAATCGGTATCGCGAAAAACGACTTGTTCGCCGAACTCCAGTCCGACGTCACTCAGAGTAAGCAGCGCCATCAGGAACAGAACACTGGAAGGGGGGACTGCTCTAGGCTGCCCTGAAGCAGGGCCGAGTACCGCTCACACGACGAATTCGCCGTCGAAAATAACCTTGCGCCAGCGAATAATTTCCACGCGCTCAAAAAGGCCCGCCAACTTGTAGGGGTCGTTGGCGGCGAATCGCTCTGCCGCCTCTCGCCGGTCAAAATCGACGATGATGATGCCGCCGCCACAGGCGTTATCAGTTTCATCGAGAAAGCCGCCAGCCGCGAGAACGTGGGCGGTGTGTCGCTGCATGTAGGCCAGATGATCGGCACGCATGGCCGCGCGCAGCTCAGCGCTGTCTGGCTTATCGTACATGCGGATGAGATAGGCCATTGCAATGGGCCAGCGCGATTCGTCGCGCGCTTACTGTTCAGCAGGATCCCCGACCACGTACGCCCGTTCGATGAAGACCGAATCTTTGGGGACGTCCTTCATACCGTTCGAGAAACCAGTCGCGACGTTGCCGATGTCATCGACCACGACCAGGCCTTCCACCACCCGACCGAAAACGGCATAGCCCCAGCCGCGAGAATTCTTGCCGGTGTGATTGAGGAAGTCATTGTCTTTCAGGTTGATAAAGAACTGCGCTGTTGCACTATGCGGATCCGAGGTACGCGCCATGGCCACGGTGCCGTAGTCGTTTTTGCGGCCGTTGTCGGCTTCGTTGGCGATGGGATCAGCGGTTTTCTTGCGAGCCATGCCTTCGTCAAATCCACCACCCTGAACCATGAAATCAGCAATCACCCGGTGAAATATCGTGCCCTCATAAAAGCCGCTGCGAACATAGGCGAGGAAATTTTCCGTGCTTTTCGGCGCGTCGTTTGCGAACAGCTCAAGCTTGATGGCGCCGTGATTGGTCTCCAGAATAACTTGCGTTCGAGCGACGGGCGCGGCTTGCTCGTCAGCCGCGGAACAGCCTGCGGTAAGCCCGAAAACAAGTGCCAAAGACATCAATAAACGCAGCATATTTGAAAACTCCCAAGCCTCTTGGTGGCCTCGATAACAGAAAGGAAAATAATAGAACGCGCGTTCAGATCAGGCAGACGCGCGGGTAAACGTATAGCGTGTTGAGTCGGACAGTTGCTCATTGTAGCGATAGCCTTCAAGGTCAAAATCGCGCAACGCTGCGGGTTTGCGAATACGGTTTTGAATGATGTAGCGAGCCATCAAGCCGCGCGCCTTTTTGGCAAAAAAACTTAACACCCGGTAATCGTCGCCACGTTGCTCCTTGAATACGGGCTGGATGACTTGAGGTTCAAGTTGCTGCAGCTTAACCACCTTGAAGTACTCGTTCGACGCCAGATTGATCAAATATCTGGTCTTTATCGAGCGCGCTTGTTCGTTCAGAGCTTCGGTCGGTGCGTCCCCCCAAAAGTCGTACAAATCGCGGCCCCGTGGATGTTTGACCGAGGTGCCCATTTCCAGGCGATAGGCTTGCATACGATCGAGCGGGCGCAGCACACCGTACAAGCCGGAGAGGATTCTTAAGTGCCGCTGCGCAAAGGTGAGATCGGTCGAATCAAGCGAGCGCGCATCGAGACCAGTGTAGACATCACCCATGAAGGCCAGCAGTGCCTGGCGCGAATTCGTCGGCGTGTGTGCTTTTTCCCAATTCTGGAAGCGCGCGTGGTTTAGTTCAGCGAGATTTTCGCTGATGCCCATGAGCGCGCGTAGCTGCGCGGGTTTCTTTTTCCGCATTAAAGCGATGAGCTGATCAGATTCAGCGAGAAAGTCCGCTTCGGTGTGCCTGACGGTGCGCACCCGAGATTCGTAATCGAGCGTCTTTGCAGGAGAAATAACAAGCAGCATGGCGCGCAATCAATGTGATGAGGCAACGCGTATTGTCGTGATTTTGCCGCTGGATGTGAAGTAGCGCGGCGCTCTGATTGGCCCACGAAAGCTACTTCGGCAGGCTGACTGAGGGCTCGCGGGGGATATTTCGGCAAGGATCCCGGTGGGCGCTTACCACTGAGCAGGAATGATGAACATCGCAGCACTACAGACCACGAAACAGACCGCTGCAACCATGAACGTATACCCCACAATGTCGCCAAACCGGAGCCGTGTGACGGCGAGAATGGGGATCGCGAAAAAGGGCTGAATGAGATTGGTCGTTGAATCGCCGTAAGCATAGGCGAGTAGCACGGTAACCACGGAGACATCGAGTTGCTCGCCCGCCGGGATGAGGAAGGGGGCTTCAATCATCCATTTCGACCCGGCTGAGGGTACGAATAGATTCATAACCCCGGAATAGACGTAAACCACCCACGGATAGGTTTGGGTGGTCGCCACTTTGGCGAACAGCTGGCCAAGCCAGGTACCCAGGTCGGTATTTTGCAGGAGACCGAAAATACCGGCATAGAAAGGGAACTGCACGATGATGCCCCAGGCCGAATCAACGCCATTGCGGCAGGCGCGCAGAAAAGAAGGCGCACTACCGTGCAGAACAAGCGCCAACACCAGAAACGTAATGTTGTACGCGTTGATAGTCCAACTCGTGCCAAAGCCCTTGGTGACGATGGAATGGCCGAGCGGGTAGGCGAGCAGTACTACGGCCAGCAAAATCCAGCCACGAAACTGGTCGATGTAATCCGCCGGCACTCGTGGCGCGGGATCTTCCTCGGGCGGCGACGGCATAATCGCCTCGACTTGTTCTGGCGTCAGCGTGCGCACGTTCTCGCGTGGATGCAGCAAACAGGTTGCCAACAGCCCAGTCGCTCCGATGACAACAAGAAACACGATGTTGAAGTGGTTATAGAGAGTCTCGGTGACAGGGTACAGCCGGTCCACCACGGCAATACCTTTGGACGGGTCGAGCAACGGATTACCAGGCGTGGCGAGAATCAGCGGCGCTGAGCCCGATAGCCCGCCGTGCCAAACCGTGCCGAGGCCCAGGTAAGACGCGCAAATCAGTACCCGTACATCAACGTTCGGATTACGTCGCAGGACAAACGGCGTGAATAGTGCACACGACACCAGGCACACGGCCCAATTCAGGTAGCCCATGAAAATGGAGAATGTTCCGGCCAGTACCAGCGCCTGTAACGGGCGCGACGGGTCTGGCAAGGACGCCAACCAGTTGAAGAGTCGATAGACCGGGCGTGAGGCCACACACGCGTGAGCCGCAACCATCGCAATCGTGAACTGCATCGCCAGACCGAGTAAGTTCCACACGCCGTTGCCCCAGGCCAGCACCGTCTCCTCGACGCTCGCACCGGCCCCGACAATACACAGCACACAGGCGACCAGGGTCAGCATCATACTGACCACCCAGGCGTCCGGCACCCAACGCTCGGTGACTGTGGACAATGCGGCACCGAGGCGGCGAAACTGGTCCAGCATGGGTAATTACTCAGGTGGCGACGGCGTCGGGGGCGCTATTCTTGCGTTCCTCGCCAGGGTTATCAACCGCCGCTCTGGACGTGTCAGGAGATGGTAGGAGGTCGCTCGAAATGCACCATGGCGTGCTCACGCCAGCATGCGGTTTTGTCCGTTCTTCGGGACCTGCTGAGCGCGACGCCGGCGTCGCGACTGCAACACGGGTCCGACCCTGCGTTTTAACCGACTACTCTTCCTGCACCGCACGCAAGTAAGCCATCACTGTGATGACTCTGGCGTTGGCCCCCGCACTACCGTGACCGTCTTCCCGCCACCGTCTCCCCCAAATCGGCATCTCACCGGTTCCGTGAGCGCCAGGCATGTTGATGCCTGCCAAGGTACGACGTACCTGCGCCGCAGGGAACTCGCCGCCATTCAGGCGCGATAATGTCGTCAGATCCGGGGGCGGCACCCGCAACATCGAAGTAAACGCACCGCGCCCTTTGGCGTCGCTGCCATGACAAACGGCGCAATCCTCCAAAAAAGCAGCCTTGCCGCTGTTCTGCGATTCGGCAAGAGACAGGTGCGAGCCCGAGATCAGAGCCGCACTTACGATCAAATACGCAACACGCCTAAAGAGAACCATGTCGTAGCCAACCTCAATTTTGAGCAGTTGGACTAAGTATAGACTGCCGTCACGTGGACGTTTCTTAGCGGCAACACCCTGCGGCCCGCGCCGCCACGGCTGTGTCGGGCGAGAGCAACTGACGTATCGGCAGTCCCGGCATCGAAGCAGTGACACCCAGCAGGGCACACGCGCTGTGCGAAAGTTCGGATACGCACTAAAATGGCGTCCTCACCAGCGCCCTTGAGGAACAAATGAGAAATTCCCCGGCCGCACGTACCCTGTTGACCGCGCCGCAGCTTGATCTTGTTCGAGCAAGCTCGGACGTACGCGGCGTCTGGCTGGTCGCCCACGCCTGGCTGGTGATTGGGGGTGCAGGCGCGCTATTCAGCTATTTTCCGAACATCGCCACTTATCTGCTTGCAGTGATGTTGATTGGCAGTCGCCAGCTGGGCCTGCTGATTCTTATGCACGACGGCGCGCACGGTGTGCTGTGCAGAACAGCGTGGCTGAATCGCGCCCTCAGCCAGTTCGCTTGTGCATTTCCAACACTCTCCGACACGGATGTCTATCGTAGGTATCACCTGCCGCACCACGTGCGCACGCAACGCGAAGACGATCCAGATCTGGTGCTAACCGGACACTACCCGATCACGCGCGCCAGTTTGCGTCGCAAACTATGGCGAGATATCAGCGGGCAGACTGGAGTTTCGCAACGTAAAGCACAATTCCTTCAGGCTTGTGGTAATTCCGCTTGGTCATTGACCAAGCGCGTAGCGCACTATCGGCGCGAATTCGGCGCGCAGACCGCGGCGCAGCTTGTTCTTGCGCTGGCCTGCTTTGCGGCTGGGCAGGGCTGGCTCTATCTTGCACTGTGGGTCGTGCCGCTGCTCACGTGGCAGCAGTTGGTCCTGCGCGTACGCAATATTGCCGAGCACGCGGTTGTGCGCGCAGCCGAAGATCCGTTCGGTAACGCTCGCACAACACTGGTCAACCTGGTGGAAAGAATATTCGTTGCACCCTATTGGGTGAACTATCACCTCGAGCATCACTTGATGATGTGGGTGCCGTGCTACCGCCTGGCTACGTTGCGGCGTTTTCTTGACGAGAATGGGCATAGTGCGAAGATTGAAACAGAACGCGGTTACCTCGCCGTGTTACGCAAAGTTACGATAGATGGACCTGAGTCGGATCGTGGCACGTCGCGCAAACGAGCGAGCGGGACTTTTGCGAGTGGTTTCGAGCCGCGATGAGCAATGCAGATGAGGGCAGGGCAGGTTTCTGATGGCCACTGTGTTGCCGAGCGAATTACTGGCCGACGTCCTCGATACGATGCCGGTAGCCCGACTCGCCGTTATTGATGCAGCAGGTCGACCCGACACCATGCCTATCGTGTTTGCGCGCGTCGGCGACTGGCTGTTTTCTCCGATCGACGGCAAACCGAAAAAGCATCCTCGCCTCGCGCGCCTGGCGCATATCCGTCAGCATCCGCAAGTCACCCTGACGCTCGACCACTACGGCGATGACTGGCAGTCCTTGTGGTGGATTCGACTCGAGGTCGAAGCGCATATTGCTGTCGGGAGTCATGCGTGCTGGGATGAGGCGGTCACGGCGCTCACCGACAAGTACCCGCAGTACCAGACGACACCGCTATTCCTCGGCGAGCCGACCTTAATCGGGCTGGAACGCCAGGCGCTACGTTGGTGGGCTGCAAGCGGCGTTGACGGCGTCGCAAATTGGCTGTCGGGCGGCAAGGCTTAGCGAAAGAAACCGCACCGTTGTGAATTGGCGTTCTTGCTCGGTCAGGCTGCGGAACTGATGAACTGCTCACGCAGCGCCGCGATTTCGTCGAGTACGACTTCAAGTTCGTGCTGGCGTTCTGGCGGTGCGAGGAAAACGAACCCGTCACAGCCGCGTGTTGCGAAATCTTCAAGCACTTCCAGTTCCAGGGGTGCGCCGAACAGCAGCACGGTCATTTCAGCGAAGTCTCGTTCAGCGTCGGCACAGGCGGCTCGCAGATCGGCGATCGGATCGCCAGCGTAGCGATCGTAGATAGGCATCCATCCGTCTGCGTACTCGGCGACGCGCGCCGGGACTTTGCTGGAGTTGGAACCGATATACATCGGCGGTCCACCGTGCTGGAGCGGTTTGGGCAGCATGCACAGCGGCTCGAAATCGACGTACTCACCATGAAATTCGGCCGGGTCGTCGCGCCACAGCGTGCGAATCGCAAGCGCATGCTCGCGCACAACGCGCCAGCGTTCTTTGAACGGCGTGCCATGGTGTTCCATGGCTTCTTTGATCCAGCCACCCGCGATTCCGAAAACGACTCGCCCTTGCGACAAATGGTCGAGCGTCGCGATGGCTTTGGCAGTAATGATGGGGTCCCGTTCCGTTAGCAGACACACGCCGGTACCGAGTTGGATACGCTCGGTGACCGCCGCGCAAGCGGCGAGCGCAGTAATCGAATCGTGCATGCGTGCAAACGGCTGGACCATGTTTTCGCTGTGATAAGAGTTTTTTCGGTGGACGACGGGGACGTGGCTGTTCTCGGCGAAAAACAGCATGTCGAGACCGCGCGTTTCCACTGCGCGTGCCATGTCGACCGGTGCCAAGGTCTGATCAGTGGGCAGCAAACAGACGCCAAAACGCGGCGTACTCATACACCGCGCACCGGATGAAATTCGCGAAAGAATTGTGGCTGCTGGCGCCATAATCGACCGGCACTGAGACCGCCATCGACCACTAGGGCATGACCGGTCACATAACTCGCGCGGTCCGAGGCCAACCACGCAACCGCTTCCGCTATTTCGCTCGGCTCGGCCATGCGTGGCATTGGTTGTTCGTCGACCGCCGCTTCGCGAATTTTCTCGATTCGCTCCAGCCAACGTTCGTCGCGCACACCCGTATGGATGGGTGTTGCGACAGCCCCGGGGCAAATCGCGTTGCAACGCACATTGTCTTCAGCCAATTCGATGGCGACGGATTCAGTGAACTGTACGACCGCCGCTTTGCAAGCGGCATACACATGCGGGGAGTAGCCGGCCCGGATCCCCGCGACACTCGCAATGTTTACAATCGCGCCACTTTTCTGCGCTTGCATCAGCCGCGCCGCGTGCTTGGTGCCGAGCACGACGCTGCGCTGAATAATTTCCTGTGAGAAATCGTACTGGTCGACTGGCAATGTCGCGATAGGACCCAGGACGCCGACAATGGCAGCGTTGTTGACCATGACGTCGAGCCGACCCTGTTCACTCATGACCTGGTCGAGCGCGCGTTCGAAATCTGCTTCGTCGCGCACGTTAACGTTGATGAATGCGGCATTGCCGAGTTCGTCGGCGAGTGCCTGACCCGCCTCGCGCTGAATGTCGGCGATGTAAACGAAATGGTCGTCACTATTGAGCAAGCGTGCAGTCGCTGCACCGATGCCGCTGGCGGCGCCAGTTATAAAGGCTATTTTTTTCATTGGTTCTAAAATCCCTGAACTATAACAATGCTTAACGCCTCGGCTCGCTGGTTTTACAGTAAGGACCTCGCTAACGCGTGTCGTCCGAGTTGGGCGGTTTGGTCGCCGGCTCAGCGCAGCTGCAGTGCTTCGTTGTGCGTTGCAATGTTCCCGTCTACGAACGCCAACAGCTATCGCGTGCTTCTCATTGCGAAGCAGTCCGCTGCCACTCTCGCGTCCCGTGCGGCGCTCAAGCCCTTGTGCGAACAAGCTTGCAGAGCACCTCGTAAAAGGGTTGGCACGAGGTTAACATTTCCGTCCCGGGTGGGCATCTGCATGTGAGCGTGCTGGGTGAACCAATCCGTCACCAACGGCCACTCGGCGAGCCACTGACATGTCTTTGCACTTAAAACTGCTTCTGGTGACCGCGTTCTGGGGCGTGACGCCGACCGTCGGACGGGTACTTGCCCACTACCACGCACCGTTTGTTGTCGTTGCCGGGCGATTTGTTATTGCGGCTATCTTTCTGCTCTGGTTCACCGCCTTGGCGCGTCAGTTCGTACGCATTCCGCGACGCCTGTGGTGGCGCCTGCTGGTACTCGGCGTTAGCGGTATTTATCTGCACAACGGCCTGATGTTTAAAGGTCTCGAGTACACCAGCGCGACGACCGCCTCGATCATTCTGGCGCTCGTTGCGATTCAGGTTGTGATCCTCGATTTTCTTTTCTACCGTCGGCGTCCCGATGGCTTTGCGATGTTGGGTGTCGGGCTGGCTTTTTGCGGCACAGCTTTCGTCATTACCGATGGGCAGTTGTTTGAGATGGCAGAATTCGCTGTGGGTCGCGGCGAAGTGCTGATATTTCTGTCCGGGCTGGCGTGGGCGGTGTACTCGGTAGTGGGGCGCGAAGTGCTGGAAGAGTATCCGCCGCTGGTGATCAGTACTTATGCAACCCTGGTGGGCTTGATATTCCTGCTGCCGGCTCTCGCCCACCAGCCTGAGTTGACCATTGCTGTGTATTCAGATCCGCTGGCGGTTGGCTGCCTGGTGGTACTCGGCTTTCTCGGCACGGCGCTGGGTTTTTTATGGTACTACGAGGCGGTTAGCGAGATGGGTACGGTGGAGACGTCGGTCTATATCAATCTCGTACCGGTGTTTGGCGTGTTATCGGCAGCAGTGTTTCTCGATGAGCAGGTCAACAGCGCGGCACTCGTGGGCGGTGGGATGGTACTCGCCGGCGTCATGCTGGCGAACCGGCCATGGGCAAATTCGCCGAGCGCGGAATCAGATTGAGCGGCGCCGTTCGGAAACGCCCACTACAAGCGGAATGCTGGTCAGCAAGATGGCGATAACGACCAACTCCGACCAGCCAAAGCGTTGGTACACCCAAGCTGACCAACTCACGCCAAACCAGGCACCAAGATAGTAAGCGAGAATATACAGCGCATTCGCGCGTCCCTGGCCACCAGTCAGTTTGCGATTTAGCGCGCCGACGGCAGCCGCGTGAACAGTGAAAAAACCGGCGCAGATTCCAAGCAGCGCGAGAAGTGTGGCGATTAGCGATGGCACCAGCAGTAAGCAGAGCGCGCCAGCGAGGAATAGCGCACCGAGAATAAGCGTGTTGCCATTGCCGAGGCGATTGCTCAACCGGCCCGACGCCGGTGCCATGAACACGCCGGCCAGATAGACCAGGTAAACCGCGGTCGTCTGCTGGCTCGACAAATGAAACGGCGCACTGGCGAGACGATAAGGAAAGGTGTTGAAGACGGGCGAGAAAATCGCCTGGCCGGCTGCTCCGCAGAGGTAGAGTACGACCAGTTCGCGGCGCATTAGCAGACTGGCATAACTCACTTTCGGGCCTGCGCTTGCGCGTGTCGCGGGAATTTCCGGGAGCAGTCTGCTTCCGATCAAACTGGCAGCGAATACCGCGACCGCTGCGCTGATGAATGCGCTGCGCCATTGTCCCGGGTCGTGGATAAAACCGCCCAAAAGACGCCCGCCCATGCCACCCAGTACGGTCGCTGCGACGTAGCTTCCCATGGCGACGTTCAGCTGCTCCGACGGCAGCGTTTTCGCCAGGTAGGCGGCCAGACACGTCGTCAGCGCGGGGATGAACAAGCCTTGCACGAAGCGCGCTGCAATGAGTACGTTGAGGCTGTCAGTGAGGGCGCACACCAGGCCTGCCAATGCGATGGCAGCGCCACCACAGAGCAGCAACGGGCGGATTGAATAGCGATCGCTCAAATAACCGAACGGCAAATTCGCGAGCGAGATTCCCAGCAGCACGGCGGAGACTGTTTGTGCTGCGCGTACTGTGTCCGCGGCGAATTCGGCTTCGAGAATGGGCAGGATGGGTTGGGTGACGTAGATATTGCTGAACGCCGCACACACGACAGCGAATACCACCCACTGCAGTCGTGCCGGAGAATTCACATGCATGGGGGCTACCAGTTCGTTCCAGTGTGGACTCGCACTAACGGCAGTGCACGATTCCGCATTCACTCCCGCTCGCATTCCTTTGGGGGGCTATGCGGTGGAGCCCGCCGTCGTGGCGCGATTGTTGCACCGAAACGCGCGCCCATAACGGCATGCCGGATGCCGTCAGATGCGACTATTCGCCTTCAACGTCATGTTTTGTCGAGCAGATGAGCGGGTCGGTCTGTGGACCGATCAGGCGGGCCCGCCCTGGGCGACTTCAAGGGCTTGTTTGCGTGCAAGCAATTCGGACTCATCGACGAGTGCCTTACTGGCGATTAACTTCTCGGCTGCACTCAGCCACAGCAGGTAGTAGCCGGTGCCATCGTCCTCATCGCCTGCCGCACGAATCTCTCCGCCAAGGGCTTGCGCCCATTCTGTCCAGCTGTAATGCCCCTGCTGATGGAGCGCGAGCACGATGGCGAAGGCTTTTGCTTCCCACGGACTGTTGAACACAAGCTCGCTGCCATCGCCGGGCAGGGCAGCGTCTTGGCCGGCTTGCGCGATCGCTTCGGGAAGGCCCTCGGGAAGTTCGATTCGATCACTCACGGTTGTGGCCTCGGCGGGTTAATTTTCCCAAGCAGGGGATGCTGACTACGGTTTACCTCTCGTGCCTCACTCATGCCGGGACCAGGTAGTCGTCCCACATATCGACATAGACCGAATCGTTACGTGACACTTTCGTGCCCCACAGCTCCTGGGCGCTGAAATAAACGGAGTAACAGTGCTGGGGTTTGTCACCTTTACCGTGGGCGGCGGAGTCAGGGAGCACGAACACACCGTGATCACGATCGATGCAACCCAATTTGTCGCGCACGTAGCGTGGCATGCGCGTATGGGTTGGTGGATTGATGTTCTTCACCACCACCATGTCTCCCTCTTTAAATTTCGCTTTCACCTCGGCATCGACGCGCGCGCTTCGGCCGGTTGTGGTGATTTTCTCAACCGCGCTTGCGAGCACCGATGGGGTACCCGGTTTAGAACCAGCAGCAGCGTGGCCGTTGCGGAGTTCTTCTGTCGTCACCACGCCTTTCTCGAGTGCGAGCATCTCGAACCCGTGCAGCCAATGTTCGAAGTAAGTGGTTTGCAGATAGCTGGCTGGCACCATGCGCTCAATCGCGTGGCGAAATTCGTCGACGCAAAACGGGGCTGCCGCTGACAGTGGGACGAGTAGGGCAAACACGCGTTTTTCCCAATCGTGATGAAAAACCGGTTCGTCCGCCTCTGCGTCCACCGGACCGAAGCCATGCATACCGCCGAGATCATGTATTCCGTTCATAACAACCTCGTCTTAGATTTTCGGCGCCGGAATTAGACTAACGCCGATCATGGCATCGCGCGTCACCAGCGCCGCCAACTGCTCCTCGCTCATACCGTCGGTGCCAGGTGGGCGCTCCGGCAACACCATGTAGCGCAATTCCGCCGTGCTGTCCCATACCCGGACCTCAACGTCGTCGCCGATCTTGAGACCGAATTCCTTTAACACTTTGCGCGGTTCGCTGATCACGCGCGAACGATAGGGGGCGGATTTATACCAAACCGGGGGCAGACCGAGCGTCGGCCACGGGTAGCAGGAGCACAGCGTGCACACCAAAACATTGTGGACCGTTGCGGAATTCTCGACGACCACCATGTCTTCGCCTTCCATGCCGGAAAAACCGAGTTCAGCAATTGCTTTGGTGCCGTCCTCCAGCAAACGCTGGCGGTACTGTTGGTCGCTCCAGGCATGTGCGACAACCTGCGCGCCATTATGTGGCCCGACGCGCGTCTCATAATTTTCGATTAAGGCATCCATTGCTGCAGGGTCAATGAGACCTTTATCCACCAACACAGACTCCAGCGCTTTGACACGCAGTTCGGGGTCGCTCAGAGGGCGGCTGTTAGCATGCTGATGGTCGTGATCATGGTCGTCGTTATGATGATTATCGTCGCCTGCACTCATGTCTGTTGATCCTTAGCTGTTCCAGTTGCTGTTCTGTTCAAACGCGTGGGCGGCGCGCAGTAGCGTGCTTTCATCGAAATGACGCCCGATGAGCATCATGCCAACGGGCAGGCCGTCAGACATGGCGCACGGTACGGTCATGGCCGGATGACTGCTGGCGTCGAAGGGTGCGGTGTTATTCAGCATTTCCAGACCGCGCGCGACAACCTCTTCGCGAGAGCAATCGTGAGGTGGAATTTTAGTCGCTTTCATGGGTAAAGTCGGCATCAGCAGCACGTCATAGTTGCGCAGCGCAGCATCATAAGCGTTGCGCAGCTTCCTTGAGAGATTCTGGCCTTTGGCGTAATACCGACCGTGGTAATTATCTTCCATGTATTGGCCCATCAGCATCACGAGTTTGGTGGTTTCGGACAAGTCGTTCGGTCGCGTGAGCCGCCCCCGCGCAAAGACATCGAGCAGGCCGGTATTGTAATAGCCTTCCCAGTTGGTGCCCATGCTATTGCCCTTGATCATCAGCGCTGCAGCCCCTTCGATCGCAATGGCATTCCAGATGTGGATGCCGTCTAGGTGCATCGGAATCGAGACCTCCTCGACGCTCGCTCCGAGCTTGCCAAAGACCCCGGCAGCGTTACGCACGGCCTCATCAACATCCGCCTCGGACGAGTTGGCCCATCCAAAGCCTTCGCTCACAATGCCGATGCGTAAATCGGAGACGTCGCCAGTTAGTGCCTTGCTGTAGCGTTCCGTTCTAACATTGCGCTGGCGCGGGTCCATACCATCGTCGCCCGCGATGGCCTCGAGCATGACTGCACAATCGCTGACGTTACTGGTAATGGGGCCGAGATGATCGAGGGTCAGCTCGATCGGAAAAGCGCCGGTATAGGGCACTAGTCCGTGAGTGGGTTTGAGGCCATAAACCCCACACCAACTTGCCGGCATGCGGATTGAACCGCCCTGGTCGCCGCCAATGGCCAGATCGACTTCGCCGCTCGCTACCAGCGCGGCGCTGCCACTCGACGAACCGCCGGTGCTGTGCGCCCGGTTGTGTGGATTGCGCACAGGTCCAGTGTCACTAGTGTGACTGCCGCCCGAAAAACACAGGCTTTCACACACGGACTTGCCGACGATCTCGGCCCCCGCGTCGAGCAGCCGAGTGACCACCGTGGCGTCGATATCCGGCGTATAGCTTTCCAGCACTGCAGTACCGTTCATCATCGGCACCCCAGCGACACACACGTTGTCTTTGACGACCACCGTACGGCCTTTGAGCTTACCGCCACGCGCGCCGGTGATGGCACATTTGTAATACCAGGCGTTAAGGGGGTTCTCTGCAGGCTCCGGGCGGTAACCGGGCGTGCGGGGATACTTCACGGGCGGCTTCGGTTCCACTAATTCGTCAATGCGTTCGTAAGACGCCAAGGTGCCGGTCATCAACCCCTGAAACGATTCGAGATCCTCAACGGATAGTTCCAGTCCGTATTGCTCGGCAATGATTTCAATATCGTCAAGTGTCGGCGGCTTAATCTTCATGCGTACTGTCCCGTAAAGCTGGTTCGGATTGCGTGCTGATGGCATCTTGCCTGCGCCACTCTACACCTTTACCCGGCACCCAGAAAACCACATTTCCCGGCGCTTTATGTCCGCTCGATGTCGCCCCGGCGTTATCGTTGCCGGGACTTGGCGATTCCCGTTAGGCGCTCTGTATTGGGGCGTCATGCGCAGGTCTAGTGGCTGCGGACCGCATTGAAGGCCGAACATCACATACGCAATCCTGCGCACGGTAATGGCGATGTGGCACCCGAGCGTCTCAGCGTCGCTGATTACGCGCTAGCGCCTTTGACGCGCGGTTCGCACTTGCCGGCCGAGGGCGCTTGCGGGCATTTTGGCTATTACCGCTCTGACGACGAGGTGGGTTTCGTCGCTCTACCGAACGCTTACCGCGAGCGGCCCGATCGGGACGCTGCTGACGCTTTGCCGAGGCCTTACGTTCAGCCCGGATGGGGCGCACGGTAGGCGTTGCGCGCGTCGCGGTTGTAGATCGAGCGCGCACGATGGGAGCGCGTGCCGCGCGTTGTGTTGCTCGCGTTGGTCGTATCTGCTCAGGACGGGGCGATGATGATGCTGCTGCGGACAAGCGACGAGAACGTGAACGCGATACCGTCGAATCGCGTGACGTTGTCGCCCTCGCGGCCGACGTCGGGCGGGTCGTCGGTCTGCCGGTAACACTTCTGGTGCGGTTAGCCCGATTTGCCGCCGTGGCGCGGTTTCGGGCGCCGGACCTTTCAATTCTTCGCGTGCTACGCGCGATGCCGGGCACGTTACGCGCGGGGCTAACGGCAGCGCGTGCGACGCCAGCCCGTGATGTTGATCTGCGCGCAGCCGTAGCATTTCGTGTCGAGCTCGAGCCGCGCGGCGCCACGCTTCGAGACGTGTCCGCGCTGCGCCGCTGATCGCTATGATGGCGTCGCGCGAGATTGCGTCGCGCGGTGTTGCGATCATGATGGCGGCGAAAATGCTGCCCGCGATGCGGACGATCGTAGGCATGGCTGTCGTAATGACGATGACCACGTAATCCTAAGCGCCGCTGACTCCAGGCGATACTGAAAAGCGAGCTGACTCCCCAGAAATTGCCGAATCCGGACAGCCGTGCGTTGCTGTGAGGGTAGGCATAGGAAGGGCGGGAACGATAGTAGTACGGGGGCGCTGGCTGGAACTGGTAGGCCAATACAGTTGCAGGTTGGTAGTGGGGCACATAAATCACCGCCGGGTCAGCCGAACGAATGCTAATGTTCTGCGGACCGTTTTCAACAACCTGAAATTTATTGCTGCGCAGATTGCCGGCCTGGTGCGCCTGCCCGCGAAAGGTTCCTATCGCATCGAGAACGTCGGCCTGTTGGGTGATGACTGCTTCGCCAAGCCGTTCCGTCCAGGCCAAGTCACGATCCATCATGGTGATGACTTCAGGATAGTTGAGCAGCGCGACGATCGCATCATCCCAGGCGGCATCCGGTTCGTGTTCCGGGCTGCTTTCCAGAGCAGCGAGATATCTTGCCGCCTGCACGATTGCGAGTGGATCTGTCGAGGCTGGTAATACGATTGCCAGCAGTTCGTCCGGATAGAGCGCAATTGGGGCGACAAGTTCGCCTAGCTGAATGGGATTGAGGTAGCGTGCTGCGCCAGGTTCACCAGGGGCGGCGTAGCGATCTTCAGCACTGACATTGCCGGCAAAAGTCAGCGCAAGCAGCACGACGAGCCATGCGCCACCGCGTAAGTTATCGGAACGGGTTCGAGTGACGGTCATGGAACACTCCTGCCCAGCGCGCCCGGGAAATCCCGGACCTCTGCTGCTGTCGGTTAACACCTTAGACCTACGAGCTGAACCCCTGCTTAACTCACATCCTTGTTGTGTGCGATGCGGTCATGCATTGCAACCCTGCGCCTCTATCTGCCAGCAACAGAGAACAATGAAGTTGAATTCGCGTTCTACTGCTCATTAATCGTCAGACTCGATTGCTCCAGGCGGGGCGAACGGCTAGGATGCGCCCCTCATTGCTAACGGCTGACTGCGGCGGACTAATGCCCCGCCATCAACGTGGACGGCCGTGTTTGTCGCTACCTACTGTCCTCGAGACACCTATCCGCTTGCGACGTTGTCGCAAGTTGCCAGCGACTGCGCTTAAGCCTCAATTGATTGCCAACGTGGCGTCCTCTACGGATGCGAGCGTTGTCTGTGTCCTATTCGCCGTGGCCGTCGTTTTTTTTATCTGTACGCATTGCATTGCCTGCATCGCATATAGCGTCGCGGGCGGTCAGCTAACTGTATTGTCGAGCCTCATTCTAATTTATGACCAAGTTGCTTAATTTCTTCGAATTTCACGCCGGTATGAACTATCGCATCGAGGTTCTTTCTGGCGTGACAGTCGCGCTCGCGCTGATTCCTGAGGCGGTCGCCTTCGCACTCATTGCCGGTCTGTCGCCGTTAACAGGCTTGTACGCCGCTTTCGTTGTCGGACTGGTGGCGAGTATCTTGGGTGGTCGACCCAGTATGATTTCCGGAGCAACCGGCGCGGTCGCGGTCGTACTCGCTGCCCTGGCCATGTCTCACGGTCCGGAGTACGTTTTTGCAGCGGTCGTCATGGCTGGATTGCTCGAGATTGGCGCGGGTTTGCTGCGCCTTGGCAAGGTCATGCGTCTGGTGCCGCACCCGGTTATTTTCGGCTTCGTGAACGGCCTCGCGATCATTATTTTTACCAGCCAGTTCGAGCAGTTCCGGAGTGATTCGGGCGCCTGGCTGACGGGGACCGAGCTGGCTACATTCGCGACGCTGGTGTTAGTTGCGATGACGATTATCTGGCAGCTACCCAGGTTCACCCGTGCCGTACCGGCTTCACTGGTCGCCATTCTCGTGGTGTTCGCACTGGTGATGGTGTTCGGCATCGATACGCGCACGGTCGGTGATATCACCTCTATTCAAGGGGGCTTGCCGCCATTTCATATACCCGCAGTACCGATTAGCCTGGATACGCTAAAAATTATTTTCCCGTATGCCGCTATCGTCGCCGCAGTCGGCTTGATCGAGAGCTTACTGACGCTGAACATCATTGATGAGATCACTGAGACGCGTGGACGCAGCAACAAGGAATGCATCGCGCAGGGTTCAGCTAATGTCTTATCGGGTCTGTTCTCCGGGATGGGTGGTTGCGCGATGTTGGGGCAGAGTCTGATCAACATCTCGTCCGGCGCGCGCGCGCGCTTGTCCGGCATCGTGGCGGCGGTGATGTTGCTGGTATTCATCATGTTCGGCGCACCGTTGATCGAACGGCTACCGATGGCGGCACTGACCGGCGTCATGATTATGGTGGCGGTGGGCACCTTCGAGTGGGCGAGCCTGAAAACTTTCCGGCGCATGCCGCGCTCAGATATCGTTGTGATGGTATTGGTGACACTGGTGACCGCAGTGCTGCATAACCTCGCACTTGCGGTAGTGGTCGGCGTGATTATTTCCGCGTTGGTGTTTGCCTGGGATAATGCGGTGCGCATTCGCGCGCGCAAGCACATCGACGACAACGGCTGGAAGCACTACGAGATCTACGGCCCGCTGTTCTTCGGTTCAACGACCACCTTTGCGGAGAAGTTCGATGTGGGCGGTGACCCGGAGCACGTCGTGATCGATTTCGAGGAAAGCAGGGTCGCAGATATGTCCGCAATCGATGCACTCAACAAAATTACTGAACGCTATGCCAAAGTGGGCAAGAAGGTGCATCTGCGCCATCTTTCAGATGATTGCCGTGCACTGTTAGCCAATGCGGCGGCCATTATTGAAGTTAACTATTACGAAGATCCGTCCTATAAAGTAGTGAGCGACGCGGTGTAGCGCGCGACCGCTGCAAACTCTGCGGCGTGCGCGAGCGCCGCACGCTCACCAAAGCCGAACGATATCTGCGCGCAGTCCGTGTGACGCCATCTCCCGCCTTGGTTGTTATTTCGAAATGGCGCTCGCGTTCGCACCCAACGTTGCGCGTGCCCGTTCACGGACATAGTGTTGAATCGTCTCGACATCCGTTGTCGTCAGGTTGGAAAACTTCGCCATACCGCGCGACATACGCTGGCCTTCAAGTATCACGCCGTCGGCGGCTTCACGATGCATCATGATCGGTGAGCCGCGCAGGTCGGGCGCACCGCCGCCAGCGACGGCGCCGGGTCCATGACACATCACGCAATGTCTGACAAACAGCGTCTTACCTGTTGCGACTTTCTCGGCATCGAGGACAAACGCAGGATCATCGAGCGGTTCGACCATCATCGGTGGGGGTGTTGGTGGAAGATTCGCCGCGCCGTCAAGCGCAAAGACTAGCAAGCGGCGCGGATGCCTGCCGTATTGCCAGCCGTGCTGAGCCCCAATCGAACCACCCATCATGGACAGTCCGCCACCCCAACCGACTGGCAGCGCGATGAATTGACGGCCGTCAATCTCGTAGGTAATCGGTGGCGCGGCGATACCGTGTTTGGCGTCGAACTCCCACAGCTTCTCGCCGTCACTGGCACGATAGGCAATGAACTGACCATCGGCCAGACCCTGAAATACCAGATCCCCGCCGGTCGTCATGGTGCCGGCGTTCCAGATGCCAGGATTGTCGTGCTTCCATGCAACCTGTTGTGTCAACGGATTCCACGCCATCAATCCGCTCGTACCGCTATCGGCTGGTGAATCATCTTCGGCGTACGACACGCCGGTAGATAATTCGTGGCGCTTGGCCTGAAACGTTGTGAGGTTAATCGCCGTGTCATTGTAGTAGCCGGGTACGTCGTGGTACGGGAAGTACATTAATTGGGTGTTCGGGTTCCATGACATCGGTTGCCAGTTGTGAGCGCCGGCCGGCCCTGGCCAAATCAATACCTCACCATCTTCGTAGCGCGAGCCGGCTGTTTCGATAGGCCGGCCAGTTTTCATATCTACGCCGCTCGCCCAAGTGACTTTGGCGAATTTCTCTGCGGACAACAATTTTCCGTTGGCCCGATTGAGGATGTAGAAGAAGCCGTTTTTCGGCGCGTGCATCAGCGTTTTTATAACGCGATCGTTAACTTCCAAATCAACCGAGACGATATCCATTGACGAATTGAAGTCCCAGGTCTCGCCCGGTACGGTCTGGTAATGCCAGCGGTACTTTCCGGTGTCCGCGTCGAGCGCGACGATTGAACACAGGAACAAATTGTCACCACCACCGGGGCTGCGAATCTTCTGATTCCATGGCGAACCGTTGCCGGTACCGATATAGATGTGATTGAAGTCCGGGTCGTAGGTAATCGCATTCCAGGCGTTGCCGCCACCACCATGTTTCCACCATTCACCGTTCCACGTTGCAGCGGCCATACGCTGCGCATTGTCCTCGAAGCCGTCTGCCGGGTTGCCCGGCACCAGATAAAAGCGCCACGCCTGTTCGCCAGTTTCTGCATCGTAAGCTGTCACATAGCCGCGCGCGGGCCCTGTTTCGGTACCGCCGTTGCCGATGATGACTTTGCCATTAAATGCGCGCGGTGCACCGGTTACGTAAAAATGACCGCCCGGCTCGGTGGTTTGCGCCGACCAAATCTCTTTACCGCTTTTGGCGTCGACCGCGATTAAGCGCCCGTCACCGGCGGCGACGTAAATTTTGCCATTCCAGTACGCAACGCCGCGACTCGTACCCCACAGTAGCTTCAGTGTTTCGCCCGCGTGTGCTGGCACTTGCGGGTCGTATTTCCACAACACATCGTGAGTGCGCGCATCGATTGCGGTGACGATACTAAAGCTGGTGGTGACGTAGAGAATCCCGTCCACAGCGAGCGTGGTCGAGACGATTTGCCGCGCGTCCGGCAGTTCCACAGACCACGCGAGACCAAGCTTGGAAATGCTCTCCGCGTTGATCTCGTTAAGCGGTGAATAACGCTGTTCGCTATGGGTGCGGCCGTGCGTGAGCCAATTTTTCCCGCTTTGTTCGTTGTCGAGTTCCGCGGCATTGAACTCGGCGCTCGCGCCAATGGACACAGCAGTCAATAAAACAAATGCGAGGGAGGGAAGGGATGGCTGATAGCGCATGATGGGTTAATTCCAAATCGTTGAGCGTGGGGCGGGCAGTGGGCTGTCCGGTCCTGGCAAGATCCCGGCTGTGCCGGCTCGCTGGTTAACGCGTAGTGGGACTAAGCCTATCAACTACACGCGGTGCACGCACCGAGTAGTTGCCTGCGCGGTTGCCGGGCCCGGGCGCTGATTTGCGTGTACATTTTGCCAGGAACGATGGGGATCAGGAGGTGCTGGAAGCCGCTAGAATCGCCGCCGCACCCGCTCCGCTTCGTTGAACACGATAGCGCGGAAGGCGTCGGTGGCCTGTTCATGAAAGCGCACGCCTTGTTCGTCCAGATCACGGCTGGGGCGTGGTGTCAGGGTAAAGTGGTTGTAGCAGTCTTCACCACGAACGAGTGTCGCGCTATCCCAATCCTTGGCGATTTGACGCGTGGAGGTTGGGATGAAGTGCATGGATAGGCCAATCCGGCGGTCGTGCGAAACATTGGGCGTCGAGGCATGCGCGAGTCGCACATTATGCACGGAGATCTGCCCTGCTTTGAGTTCCATCATGGCCGCTTGCGACTCATCGATGACCGTGGTGATTTCCTGACCGCGCGAAAGCAGATTGTTTTCCTTGAATTCGTCGCTGTGCGGCAAGATGTTGTGCTTGTGACTGCCCGGCAACACACGCATGCAACCGCTATCTATCGTCGCCGGGGAGAGTGCCAACCACGCGGTGACGAAATCGTCGGTGTCGAGGCCAACGTAGCGCTTGTCCTGATGCCAGGAAACGAAAGTGTCGCTGCGCGCCTCTTTGATCCACCAGACTGTGTTCCAGCACAGAATATCTGGTCCAATGATGTCTTCAACGGCATCGAGGATGGCGAGGTGGCGAATCAAGTCGTCAATCCAGGTGTATAGCAGATGCGATTTACTGCGCTCAGCCCCGACTATCGCATGGCCTTGAGCTTCCTCGATGCACTCAAGTCGCGCGCGTAAATCTGCGGCCTCTCGAGCAGTAAATACATCGAGTGGGCTGTAATAACCGTCCTGTTGGTATTGCGACAAGGCAGCCGTGCTCAGGATCTTGCTCAAATTTGCCTACTCATACATCAACGCGTCATCGACGACGATTGTACTAAGAGTATCGAATCGCGAACTATGCCCGTCAACCTCCTACCGGCGGTGTTAGAAGTCGATTTCCACCGCCATTCAGGCCGGGCGCAGATCGAACAATATGGGATCGGTGGAAACCGCGATTTCGTTATCAATGAGTGTGCCGCAGCCGCGGCAAAAGAACTGTCGAAACTCGGCCTTGTCATCGATGAACGCGCCTGGTTCTCCAATCAGCGGGTTCGAGCTGGATACGGCATTGTCTTCACGCAGGCAGTAATCTTTGTAGTTCTCGTTAGCCGGGCCCAGATCTGCCGCGCACTTATTGCACGCCCAATAGCGCCCAGCGCCGTCCTTGCGCATATCAAGACCGCTTGTCGCACTGAACGCGATCTCACCCTCGCGCGCCTGCGGCGCACCACCGTTGACTCGGTCCCTGCGAATCTTTCCTCGCTTCTCGGCCGTAGCCAGCGCGTCCACGCGTCCATCGTTACTAACGACCGCGCCATAAATATCGCGTGCCGCGGCAGCCGTGACGGCGTAGTCGTCCAAATCCTGTTCGATGTCCTCGACGCTACGCTCGAACGGATCGCCGAATCCACCGCCGCCGGTCCAGCGCACGGCGTAGACGTCGCTGGGGTGTTGTTCGAAATTCTCTTCACGAAGTTGTAACACCACCGTGTCCCCTTTCACTTCACTGGCATCTTCGGGCATGGTGCTGGATTTTAGGCGCTCAAACACATCGCTGTTGCGCACGAACGTGTAGGCATTGGTCGCTGATGGGTAGCCGCCCATCATGCCCGATGACGTTGGCACCGCGTTGCCGGAAGACAGGGTGTCCTGTGTGACAGTTTCAGTGTTGTGTGGAATGAAGCACGACTCTGCCGAGAGTCCGCCGCGATATTCTCCTGCACCCCCCGAGTCAGCAAGCTCTTTACGATAGAGAAACAACAACGGAAAACTTTGCTCAGTATGTTCGATGTTCGGCAGCTGACAAATCGGCGTGCGCGACTGTCCTCCGGTATTGATGCCATCGGCAACTGAGAAGGCGCCGATCGCACCGCCGATCGGGTCGACCAGCAAATAGCCATAGCGCTCACCCCATTGGTCGATACCGCGGAAGATAGTCGCGGGCCATTGGCTGGTGCCGCCAATGCACATAATGTCACGGCGCATTTCCTGGTCCGGGTAGATCATTTTCGAAATAACGTTGTAGGCGGGATACAGTGAAATCTCCATCGATTGAATCGGTGCCGTCGAAACCGAGGCAGGGAAATCGGCGCAATTCAGTGTGCCTGGGGTCGGGTCGAAATCAATATGGCGTAGCGCCCCGCCTGGTGCGAAGTATTGATCCCAACACAGCAGCTGATTGGCCGCGACCATGATTGATCCGCGCCAGCCCGAATAGGTCGCGTTCATCGCGCCTTCCTGTGCAGCCGAACCGTCATTGAAAAAAGTCAGTTTGTTGCCTTCCTTGCGCAAGCCGAGGACTACGCGATGCGTGCGGCGATCGCCAGGGCGACAGGCTTCAATGTAAGTGCGGTCGTACCATTCGCCGTCCGGCAAGCGCGACATTTTCTCGAGATAGGCTTTTTCGGAATTATCGACAACGCGTTTCATGACGCCTTTCACGACTTCTGGCCCGTAGCGTTTGATGAGTTCCAGTACCCGCTCGCGGGCCGTTGTGTTGCCGGCAATCTGGGCACGAAAATCGAGCGCCACCAAGTCGGGCTTGCGCGAGGCGCGTAGATAGACCGCCTCAATGTCGCGTCGCACTTCGTAGTTTTCAATGATCTTAAGCGGGGGTAACAAGATGCCTTCTTCATAGACCGACTCGGCCGATGGGCAAAAGCTGCCCGGGGTAATACCGCCAATATCGTATTGGTGCAGGCAGTTGGTTACCCAGCAAAATAGTTCGCCTTTCCAGAACACCGGGCACAACAGCATCACGTCTTGTTGGTGAGCGGCGCCTACCCAGGGGTCGTTGGCGATAAACATATCGCCCTCATTGATGCCGGGATTGTCGCTGCGGAACTCGAGCGTCCACTTAACCTGCGTGTCTGTGACGCCGGACATGTACTGCATGTAGGGTCCGAAATAAACGAACTCGGCGTCCTCGGTGAGGATGGAGGGATTCAAATCGAGCGCGTACATCGCTACTGGCGAGCCGGACAGGCGCTGAATGGTCGCGCCGTGTTCCTCGTTGATTTGCCACAGGTTGTGCCGCACGACTTCGTAGGTCACCGGATCGACATCCTCTGACCAGTTGCGATGCAGTTTGAGTTTGTCTGAGATGCGCAGTTCGCGAGGCGGCACATAGGGGTTCTCGACGCCATTGAAATCGACTTCGGTCAGTTCACTGATTCTCGGCATGGCCAGTCTCCTCAGCTATCAGGCAAGGCGACCAGACGGTGCACTTGCGAATAAGCTCCAATACTTGTGATTTCGTGCAGCTGTCGCTCACGTGGACGTCTACGCTACTGCGGGGTCGATGACGAAGTTGCCGAGCCGGTCCACTTCAATGCGTTGCCCGGGATGCACCACCATTGAGGTCGTCGTCGTCTCGACGACGCACGGTCCATCAACAGCGTTCCCGGCCACCAGCTTGTAACCGTTATAAATCGGTGTGGTTTCGACGCGCTTAGATTCGGCCCAGTAAATATCGCGTTGGCCACTCTGGGCATCGCCTGCGACCACGTCGCTGAGGCTGTCCGCCGCAACCAACTGCGGTTTCATCGAAGTTGCGGAGGCGCGACAGCGGAACGTGACCATTTCCAGGCGCGCACCGTGCAAGGCAGCGCCGTGACCATAAAGCTGTTCGTAACGTTCGACGAAACGGGCGCGCAATCCCTCCAGGCCCTCAGCATCGAGTTCGCCGCGTTCGAGGAAGACCTCGACTTCGTTGATCTGGCCGCGATGACGCATGTCGATGGAAAACTGAAACTGATGGCGGTCGGCGGCGACACCATCTTCTGCCAGATGTGCGCGACCTAATTCGCCAAGCTCAGCGAGCAGGCCATTGACCCGCCCAACGTCAAATGGCGAAGACATGATGCTGACCTTCTCATTCACGTGCAGGATATCGGCCGATGCCGCGCCGAATGCGCACCACACGGCGGCGGTGTCGCCCTGCGGCACAATCACTTTGCTGACATCCAGCTCACGCGCCGCCACACCCATGTGGACCGGCCCGGCGCCGCCAAAAGCGAAGACGACGAAATCGCGGGGATCGAGACCTTTTTGCACGGTGACTTTGCGAATCAAATCGGCCATCTGGAACTCGGCGATGGTTGCGACCCCGCTAGCGAGTTCAAATAAATCCATTTCCAACTCATCGGCGAGTAATTGCAACGCAGCAACGGCAGCATCGCGATCGAGTTGCATTGTGCCGCCGGCGAAGTTGTCCGGATCCAGATAACCGAGGACTAAATCCGCATCAGTGGTGGTGGGCACAGTGCCGCCATTGCCGTAACAAACCGGCCCGGGTGAGGCACCGGCACTGTCCGGCCCAACCCGCAGGGCCTTGGTAGTTTTATCGATCCAGACCTTGCTGCCGCCGCCGGTACCCAGCGTTTGGACGTCGACCTTGGGCAGAAAGTATTCGTATTGATTGACCAGACTTTTATACGACACGACGGGTGCGCCGTTGTGAATGACGCCAACGTCAAACGAGGTACCACCGAGGTCGGTGGTGATCACGTTCGGATGCTGCATTAGCTGGCCGAGATAAACTGAGCCGGTAACACCCGACACCGGACCGGAATCGAGGGTCAGCAAGGGCGCCTGCTGGGCTTTGCGAACGGTGATGGTGCCGCCTGCGCATTGAGTGATCTGTAACGGCGGTTTGTACCCCATCTCCTTGAGCTGTTGGTCAAGGCGGGTCACGTAGCCGACTGTCGTTGGGCCGATGTAGGCGTTTAGCGCGACCGCGGTGGTGCGTTCGTACTCGCCCCATTTAGGCGCCAGTTCTGCCGAACAGGTCAGATACAGGTCTGGCGCTAACTCTGCCGCAATCGCCTTGATACGCAATTCGTGAGCGGGCTCGAGAAACGACCACAAGCAGCAGATAGCGAGCGCCTCGCAGCCGGCATCGCGGAGCTCGATAATCGCCTGGCGCACTTCGTCTTCGTTCAGCTCCACAACCACCTTGCCAAAGCAATCGACGCGCTCGGATACGCCACGAATAAGTTTTTTCGGCACCAGTGGATCGGGTTTGCTGCTTTCCGGAATGTGCACGATCATCTTGATGTCCTGCCCGGACAGACCGCGGGAGCCGCGCATAATGTGGATCACATCATTATGTCCACGCGTGGTGATCAGGCCGACTTTGGCACCGCGGCGCTGAATGATTGCGTTGGTGCCGACCGTGGTGCCATGTGCGAGGACGGTGATGGCGTCCAGCAAGTCGTGGACTTCGAGACCGATTTTTACCGCCGCGCGCTCAATGGCGGTCATCACGCCGGCTGCGAAATTAGGTGGTGTGGAGGGGGCCTTGGCGATGGTCAGTCGACCGCTTTCATCAATGAGCACGCAATCGGTGAAGGTGCCGCCGATATCCAGGCCACAGAGATAGGAACTCAAACTGGCGTCTCCCATAGTCGGTCAGGCAGTAGCTGCGAGGACCGGAAAAGGTTAATAATTGAACGATCGTTCAAAATTAGTTCATTGCACTGAGTTTGGCAAGCATGGTCCCCAACCGCATAAGAAAAACGTCCTCGAGCACCGCCGAACGCATTCTTGATGCGGCAGAGAAGTTGTTTGCCGAGGCCAGCTACGATGGTGTGTCCATACGCCAGATTACGCGCGAAGCCGGGGTTGAGTTGGCGCTCGCCAACTATCACTTCGGCAGCAAACTTGATTTGTTTCGCGCCGTCGTCAGGCGCCGCGCCGAGTCACTCAACGACCAACGGATGGCCGCACTGGAGCGATTGTCTGATCGACCGTCGTTGGAGGAATTGATTGAGGCGTTTACCGGACCATTTCTGGAGCGAAGTCTGCACGGCGGCCCAGGCTGGAAAAGTTATGCCCGCCTAATCGCCCAAATCGCCAACTCACCGCGCTGGACACATGAACTGATGTCCTCAGAGTTTGACGACGTGGCAAACGCGTTTGTTGCCGGCGTACGCGGCATCTACCCGCACGCGGCTGACGAGGACATCTACTGGGCTTTTCATTTTCTGGTTGGCGCGATGACCATTACGTTCGCTGAGACTGGGCGAATAGACGTGCTGTCTGCGGGGCGCTGTCATAGCACTGATCTCGCCACAATCATCGCGCGCATGATCCCGTTTCTGGCGGCCGGTTTCCGTCACTTGTGCGCGCCTGACGACGACGCGTGAACGACACGATTTAAAGATGGCGTAGCAACACTTTGAGGCCAGGCTTGAGTGCCAGGCGGACCCGCTCAATCCGTAAGCCGTTATTGTTCATCAAGCGCGCAAGCGTTGTCCGATCGAAATAATAGAGGTGTTCGGAGGGTTTGAACTCAGGCCACGTGGCCAGGGCGCGCGGCACTCGCCAATGGCCGATATCCGGTGTGCCCAGATCAATCACGCCATCTGGATGCAGAATTCGTTTTAGCTCGGCGACGAAGGCGTTTAAATCCGGAACATGTTCGATCACATCGTAGGCCGATAGCACGTGGAAGTGCCCGGCAGGGTAGGCCTGCTCGTGTAACAGGCCGACTTTGAGCTGGTTCAGACCGAGCGTTTCTTGCCCATATGTAATGGCCGCGTTTTCAATATCGACGCCGTGCGCATCGAAGCCCGCATCCTGCGCCGCGCGGACCACGAAGCCGGCGGAGCAGCCGACGTCCAGCCAGCGCGAGCCGGCTACGAATTTGCGCCGTAACCGGTGTACGCGACGGCGCGCGCGGCGCAATTTCTTGGCGGCTTTTTTCGTGTAGATAGCACTGTAGCCGGCATCGTAACCCGCGCGAATTGCGCTGAACGGAGGACGCGGGTTGATCAGTGTCAGGCGACATTCGAGGCAGCGCACGAACGGTTCGCCGGCTTTCTCAAACAGGTGCTCAAAACTTGTTCCCGCGCAAATCGGGCAGCAGATCTTGTCCCAGTCGGCGCGCGCGTCCTGGCTTGGCGCGGCACTCATGGGCAGCCTCCTTCCGACTGCTTGCGCGTCTGGCGGCGAAGCCCGATCATCGATTGCCCGGGCGTCGGCCACACAGACGGGTAGTTTCCAGGAGCAATCTGATGAGCACGCAATTTAAAGCCAGTGGGGTCATTACGGTGACGACGGATTTTGGTCACCGTGGGCCGTTTGTTGGCACCATGAAAGGGGTCATCATCAGTCGATTTGCACAGGCGCGGATTATCGATCTGACTCATGAGGTCTACGTTCATTGGCCGGCAGAGGCCGGCTTCTGGATTGCGCGATCGTATCACTATTTTCCTGTCGGCTCGGTGCATCTGGCTATCGTTGATCCGGGTGTCGGGACTGATCGAAGCGTCCTGCTGGCAGTTGGTGACGGGCATGCATTTCTGGCTCCGGACAACGGCTTGCTGGCGGAAGTTGTCGAGGCAACCGGTGCTACTGTTCGCCACGTTCCCAATGAGTTGATTGCACGCTACAGTCTTGGTGAACCGAGTGCGACCTTTCATGGTCGTGACATCTTCGCGCCATTGGCGGCCGCGATCGCTTCCGGCGAATTGAACGTCGAGAGCTGCGGTGAGCCGAGCGAGGAATTTATTCCTTCGATTGTTGAGCCGCCGGAATTGCGCGCCGGCAACCTGCGCGGCATGGTCATTACCTGTGATCACTTCGGCAATTTGATCAGCAATATCGGACGCGCAGATTTGGCCACAATTCGCGATCCGGTGGTCCATGCCGGCGGCCACGATATTCGCATCGGGCGTACCTATGCGGATGCGTCGCCGGGCGAGTTGTTGGCACTGATTAATTCATTCGGGATGTTAGAAATCGCGCGCTCAGAACAAAGCGCGGCTGAGTTCCTCGGACTTGGCCGCGGCGCGCCCTTGCGAGTGACGCAGTTCAATACGCCCCAAGGTTCGAATGATTGAATGTTGCGCAGGATCGACTGTACCCCGATGCCGTCGATTTGCGACGCTAGCCGTTATTGCGCTTTTGACACTGGCGGGTTGTTCGAGCAATCCGAGTATCCATAGAGAACGCGCGCAAACGGACATACTGCAAAGTGCGGCGCGCGCAGGATTTTTACGTGGAGAGGTTGCGACGAGTCTCGGTCGGTTGAGCTATTGGCGGCGCGGGCCCGCCAATGCATCGCACATCAACATCTATATCGAAGGTGACGGACGGGCCTGGCGTACGCGTTCTCAGCCCTCTGACGATCCGACGCCGCGCAATCCGGTCGCATTGAAACTCGCACTGCAAGATAACGCCGCGGCGGTCATTTATATCGCCCGGCCGTGTCAGTTCTCGACAGCTCGCAGTGAGGCTGTTTGTGAGCAGCGTTACTGGACCAGTCATCGCTACGCAGAGGCTGTAGTGCAGGCCTTCGACGACGCACTTTCCGCGTTTGCGGCCCGCTCAGGAGGCCAACCCAGTTTCGGCTTGACCGGCTTCTCTGGCGGCGGCGTTATTGCCGCTCTGGTGGCAGCGCGGCGCACTGATATCGAGTGGTTAGTGAGTGTCGCCGCCAATCTCGACACGTCCGCCTGGACTGATCACCATGGTGTTGAAGCCTTGCGCGAATCGCTTAATCCGGCCGACCAAGCGGCCAAATTACGCCACTTGCCGCAAGTGCATTTGTCCGGGGCGAGGGACCGGGTTGCTCCTCAATTTTTGCTCCAAAACTTTATCGACCGTCTCGCCGGTGCGCGCGTGCAGCAGAGGATTTATGCGGATTTCGACCACGGTTGTTGTTGGGCGCAGATATGGCCGCAGGACGGTTGTCGATTGTTGCGTGATGCCGACGTTGGGCACCCGGCATTGTGTTTGTCGCCTTAGCCGGGTGGTCGCCGCCAGGCATTCAGGGTATGGGGAACTGCTTGCGTAAATCGATGAAGTCACCGCTTGGCAGCGTCTTTAACGCTTCAAGACATTGACAGATTTGCTCGGCAGCAACCTGCGCGGGAGGCATCGACTCACTACCCTGGGCGTCGTGTAGCCGTTGTAATGAAGGAAATTCGACGGCACTGACGGTACGGATTTGAGACTGCATGTCGGTGTCGATGAGTCCGGGCGCCAATGCGGTGAGGTGGGTGTCTGGCAGCTCATGCGCATATAGCCTTATGAGCATGTTGAGACTGGCTTTCGACATTGCGTAGGGACCCCAGCCGAAATTGCCACTCACAGATGCACCGGACGAGATCGCGATAATTTGCTGTGGCCGACGAGGACGCTGGACCAGCCAATCAAGAATCAGCTTATTGGCCCACACGTTAACATCCATAATGCGTTGAAGCGTCGCCACGTCGGTGTCGTTCAGGGCTGCGATCGGCCCCAGAATGCCGGCATTCAGAAATACCAGATCCGGTCCGTCGCGTGTGGTGAAGAGCAACTTCAGAGCGGCGTCGATGGTGGCGGTCGCACAGAGATCGGCGCTCACCTGGGTGAGCGAGCCGTGCTCGCGCTGCAGTGGCGTGCGAGACACACCGAAAACGCCATCACCGCGTCCGAGATAGATATCGGCGAGTGCCTCTCCGAGGCCACGCGAATGGCCGGTGATCAAAACATTCATCGCTTACCTGCGTGGTTTTGCCGTTGCCGAGTAACCGCTACAATCGCTCGCTATGCACATCAATGACATTAGCGAGCAGTCCCTGCGACGTCGCCGCGGCGAAAAGTGGACCCAATACCCGGCCGATGTTTTGCCAGCCTGGGTTGCAGACATGGATTATAGGGTGGCCGATCCGATTCGCGAGGCGCTGAACGAACGCATCGCTGCGGGCGATCTGGGCTACCCGGTTTCTCCAGCCAGAAGCGGCCTGCGGGAACTGTTTTGCGAACGCGTAGCGGCGCGCTTTGGGTGGGCGATCTCTGCGCAGCAGGTTGTTGTCATCAATGACGTCGTACAAGGCCTCTACCTTGCGTTGCAAACCTTCAGCGAGCCGGGTGACGGTGTCATCATTCAAACGCCGATTTATCCACCATTTCTGAAAGCAGCCAAGCAGACCGGAAGGCGGGCGGTTGTGTGCCCCTTGCAGGCCGGCCGGTCGGCCTTCGAAATCGATTTTGATCAATTCGAGCAAGCCATCGACGCCTCAACGCGCGTAATCGCGTTATGCAATCCGCACAACCCCTGTGGCCGCGCATTCTCACGCGAGGAACTGGAGCGCATCGCTGAAATTGCGGTGCGCCACGACTTGGTCATCGTGTCAGACGAAATCCATGCCGATCTTGTTCTCGACGATACTGCCCACATTCCCATTGCTTCCCTGAGCGACGCCGTTGCGCAACGCACGCTGACGCTGATGTCGGCGAGTAAAGCGTTCAACATTGCAGGCCTGTGCATGGCGTTTGCTCACTTTGGCAGTGCTGAACTGCAGGCGCGCTTTGAGCGTATCCCCGGGCACTCGCGTGGTGGTACGAACACACTCAGTGTCGCCGCCGTAACAGCGGCGTGGCGTGAGGCGCAGGACTGGCAGGACGAAGTGCTGCAAACGTTGCGCAACAATCGCGCACGCGTCGCTGCGTTCGTCGCGGCGCATTGGCCCGATGTGCGTCATTTCCCACCGCAGGCGACTTACCTTGCATGGCTGGATATGCGTCAGTTGAAATTGCCGACCGCGCCGCAGGCTTTCTTGCTGGAACACGCGCGCGTCGCTTTGAGTGATGGCAAAGCCTTTGGGCCCGAAGGGGAAGGGTTCGTGCGTCTGAATTTCGCTACTTCGCCTGACATACTCGAGCAGATTTTGCTGCGCATGCAGACCGCGTTGGACGTCTATGCCGGCAAGTAGTGGCGCTTGAGGCAGCCTTGGTTTGGCGCTACCCGGAACCGGTTCTGCCCACTGACCTACTATTCCTGAGCATATGTCCAGGCGAGCAGGGCGTCCTGCACATTTTTGCCGATACCATAGTTAACACCGCGCCCGTTGATCAGCAGCGCGACGACAAATGTTCGCTTTTTCTCGGTGTGGACATAGCCGCTGATGGCCGAAACATTGTCGAGACTACCGGTCTTCAGATGCATCGAACCGCTTTGCTTTTTGCCACGGAAGCGCTTGCGAACTGTGCCGTCCTTACCCGCTATGGCCAGAGACGCCACGAACTCCGGCATGCTTGGGCGATACCAGGCCTGGCGCAGTAGATCGGTCATAAATCGCGCTGTCACGCGCGTGTCGCGTGACAGGCCTGAGCCGTTATCGAGCAGCAACTGACTCACGTCAAGGCCGCGCGACTTGAGATGTTCGCGCAATGCCTGGCTGCCCTTTGCACGAGTCGCCGGGGCCGGGTGCTGCGCTTCGCTGATCGAATAGAGCAGCATGCGCGTCATCAGATTGTTGCTCCACTTGTTCAACGGACGAATCACTTCGCCAAGATGGCGAGAGCGCCACGTCACCAGAGGGCGCGTTTTCTGGGTCAGCGTAGCGTGCCGATGGCCGCCGTCTATGGTCCCGCCCCAGTGCCCCCACAGGGTCTTGAAAACGCCAAACGCATAGGAATTAGCGGTCATCGCGGTACGCTCGAGTGAATAGTTGCGACAACTGCGCGGCATTTTTCCGGAAAAAACCACGTGGTCGGGATCATCCGCGCTGGCAGTATCCATGACGATCTGTGGCGCTTTGCCTTTACAGGGGCCCGCCACGGCTTTGATGCGATTCGTAATGGTGAGGTTGCTGAGTTCCGGGACCGTTGTGACCAGCATGTGCTTGCCATCGGGATGCGGATTTATCATGAACTTGATGGCCTTGAAATTGACCATCATGGCCGCAGGCAGGACGTTGTAGAGGCGGAAGCGGTCGCCGTCAAACTCGCCGGGGTCATGTTCGTCTACCTCAAACAGGCTGTCATCGAGGAGCAAATCCCCTTCGATGTGTTGAATGCCGGCGGCTCGTACTTCCCCAAGTAGCTTCCAGAAATCCTCCAGTAGGAAGTACGGATCACCGCCACCGCGGATCAGTAGATCACCTTTCAATGTGCCATTTTTAACCGGACCCAGCGCGAACACATCGGTGCGCCAGGTGTGTGTCGGTCCGAGCATGTCGAGCGCCGTCCAGGTCGTTACCAGCTTGATGGTCGAGGCCGGGTTGCGCGCAACATCACTATTTAACGTGAGGCGCGGGTGCTCTTCGTCGGTCGCCTGGACCACCAGGCTGACCGCCTCAGCCGGAATCTTGTGCACCCGCAGCACACGCTTTATCGCTGCCGGGAGGTCATCTGCTACGACCTGCTGCGGTACTGCCAGGCAAATCCAGGCCAGGCAACAAATGCCTATCGATCTTGAATTCATCGCTGGCTACTCAGTTTGTGGCGGTGATTTTGCTCACGAGGCTTCGCTGGCTGTGCGAAATTGCGCGTGATATTCCTTGTTAGGTTGCATATCGAGCGCACTGGCAACACGATTGGTCATATTGAAAAAACCGGTCACGTTAGCGATATCCCAGATCTCCTTTTCGCTGAAACCAGCATCGCGCAGGGCTTGTCGGTCGGATTCGTCGATAGAGGCGCTGTCGACAGTCAGCTTGGTCGCGAAATCGAGCATCGCACGATGCCGTGTCGACAACTCTGCAGCGCGATAATTCATGACCATCAATTCACCGAGGCCCGGGTCGGAGGAATATTGCCGCACCGCGCTGCCGTGTGCCGTGAGGCAATAGAAACAATGGTTGTTTGATGACACCACGACGGCAATCATCTCGCGTTCAACCGGCGTCAGCCCGGTCTCGGCGAACATAACGGCGTTGTAGAAGCGGGAGAACGTCCGCAATTGTTCGGGTTCATGGCTGTAGGCACTGAAAACGTTCGGAATGAGACCGAGTTTCTCGTCGCAAATGGCCAGATATTTCTGCAAATCCTCAGGTAGTTCTTCGCGTGCTGGCAGCGGAATGTCGAGTGCCATAACAGTGTCTCTTAGAGCCATAGGTCTCTCCTGAATAGATATGTTGGTTGCTGGGTTCGCTGCGTCACCCAACTTGGGCGGTGGTCAAAATCCGCGCTGACGTAGCTGCCAGGCAGTGCTCAATTCGGCCCGAACTCAAATATTGATCTGCTTATCGAGGCGTTTCTGCCGTTCAGGCAAACAAATCGCCTTGCTGGTGTTTATTGTAAACCGCGGGCTGGCACGTGTTATCGAGGCACGCGTGCAGACGATGATGTTGTCCAGGTCCGGTCGAACTCAAATGAATGACATCGACGCTCTGGCTGGACAAGTGATCAGCGATAAACTGTCGATGGCAATGACGGTAGTCAGCCTCCGCGCACATCACCGCAACGCGATGACGGGTCGTCAGATCAAGCATCTCGCGCACCGCGCCATGGAGGTTTTCTGATTCCATATAGTCCGCGAAGCCGCGGAACGCCACGTCCAACAGCGCGGTGTGAGGTGAGTCGCTGCGCGGTTTGCGAAATCCCCCGAGCGTGTCGCCAGACCATCGATAACCGAGGTCGCGGCCAGCGAGTGTGCCTTCCAGGATCGAACGGTTGAAGTGCGGATGGCGGCGGGAGCGCGGAAAGGCACGAATGTCGAGAAGCAGACCAATGTCGTGGGCAAGTAATATTTCGATTAGCGCGGCGACGCTTCGATTGCTATGACCCAGGGTATAGACGGTCGTCATGGGTGGTTGTATGCCGCAAGATATCGGGGCAGGTGATGGTCACGAAAGTAACTCGGGGACCAGTCGTTTGTCGCCAGCAAGCCGCGATACTGAGCTCTGGTTACGTACGTGTCGGCCGCGGCGCGGGTGCTATTGCCAGTTCGAACACTCACCGTTATGCGGGTGTAGAAATCGCCTTCGAAATCGTCAAGGTTTCGCCACGCTGCGTAGTCCAAAGGGCCGAACAGGTATCCGCTGACCTCCGCCCCGGTTTGCGCGTGGATGGCCGGAAATTCGTGGCCGAGGACTTGTTTGCGCGTATAGTCCGCCAGCGTTGCCGGGCAGCACGAGCAGTCGAGTCTGGTCACTGCCTGAAACACTTCCGCAAACATCAGCGTCCCGTAGGCAAACAAACTCGGCGCAGGGGCGTTGATGGTCTCGTCGGTCAAATCACACCCGCGGTTTTGAGTTCATCCATGGCCGTTTCGCTCAGACCAAGAATGGCCCCAAAGACCTCGGCATTATGCTCGCCCATAGACGGACCTGCGAAATCGGTTCGACCCGGTGTGCGGGTCAGTCGTGGGGAGATGGCGGGAATGTTTAATGGCTTCCCGTCAATCGTCACTTCCTGGAATAAACCGCGCGCCCGAAAGTGCTCGTCTTCGAACATGTCTTTGGCGTCATAAATCGGACCTGCGGCAACGCTGGCTTCGTCAAGCTGGGCCAGCGCGCTGGCGGAGTCCAGCGATGACGCCCAGGCCTGCACTGCGGAATCAACTTCGTCCTGATGGGTCACTCGACCGGCATTGTGCGACAGGCGTGGATCATCAGCCATCTGATTCTGCCCCATAGCTTCAACCAGACGCTTGAACATTGAATCCGTGTTGGCACCGATCACGATCAATTTGCCGTCGGCGCAACGGTACGTATTGGTGGGCACGATGCCGGTCAGGGTTGAACCGGACGGCTGCCGGATGACCCCGTTGCCATCGTATTCTGGGATCACGGCTTCCAACAGATTGAACACGGCTTCGAAAATCGCGACGTCCACGACCTGACCGAGACCGTCGCGCTGGCGACCGATGTAGGCAAGCAATACGCCCATCGCCGCGTGGATGCCTGCGAGCGTGTCCCCGATACTGAGATTCGGCCGCACTGGCAATTCGCCGGGGAAACCATTCACGTAGCGGAAACCACCATAAGCTTCACACACTGATGCGAAGCCAGCCTTGGTCGCGTTCGGACCGGTCTGACCATAACCCGAAATACGCGCATAAATGAGTCCCGGATTAACCTCTTTAAAAGTGTCTGGTCCGAGGCCCCATTTTTCCATCGTACCGGGACGGAAGTTCTCGACGAAGACATCCGCTGTATTGGTCAACTCACGCAGTAATTCCCGACCCTTCTCAGTCCGCAAGTCGAGGGTGATACATTTTTTATTGCGCGCGAGTGTCGCCCACCACAGCGACGTTCCGTCGCGCATTTCTCGCCAGCTACGGATCGGATCGCCGCCTTCCGGCGGCTCGATTTTGATCACCTCGGCGCCAAAATATCCGAGCAGGGTACCGGCAAATGGCCCGGCCAGGAGCTGGCCGACCTCAATGACGCGCATGCCGGCCAAGGGACGAAAATCCGAATTATCCGTACTCATGATGCTATTCGCTGGTGTGTATCGATTCTTGTTGCCTGAACGCTCGCCGGTATCGCGTAACGATGATCACCAACGCGATGCCAATTCCGTTGGCGATTCCGTCGGCAGCTGAGCCGCTGCGGTAGCCAGAAAAATGCTGGAGGCACTCAATCGCGGCACCATAGCACAGGGCCGCAAATGCCAGTCTGGCAAGGTAGCGACGTGCAAACGCATTCTGGAGCGCAAACATCAGGCTCGCGTACATCGCGACATGCACCAATTTGTCTGTCCACGGGGGAATCCCTGCCGGGCTCGGCGGTAGCGGGACTAACGTCGATGTGCCGATGGCCACCGCAAGGATCGCGCTGGCGACGCGCCACCGGGTCAACGTCTGTTGTGGAGTCATCGCGTTTTGCAATCCGGGTTACTCCTGATCGGCGGGACCTGCCAGGAAGTTATATGAACGCAGTGAGCGGGGCTGAATTGTAGCGGCTCGCGTTGAGCGTCGCGGTGTTCAGCCGGCACAACAATCGCGCCGCAGACGCTTAGCTGAATTGCGCCCAAAAAAAAGGCCCGGTGTCCCGGGCCTTTTATCAGCACGATGATGGCTGCCTAAAACGGCAGTCCGTGACCATGCCCGACCATACACATCAACATCGGGATGGAGAGGAACGTATTCGTCCGGGATGCCATCAGTGCGACAAACTTCGCGCTCGCGATTTCGTCCGCGCTGGCTTCAACAATGCCGAGGATTTTTTTCTGGTTAGGCCAAATCAGCACCCACACATTGAACAGCATGATGGTACCCATCCAGGCACCCAGACCAATGGTTGCAGCCCCACCACTGAGCGCGAACGCTTTGCCAATGCCGACACCCATGACCTCAAGCGCAGCAGCGCCGGTCAACCAGGTCGCCAGAGCGCCCCAGCGGAACCACAGTAGCGCACGGGGTGCGACGTACTTATTAATTGCCGCCGGACCAGGCCCGCCGCCTTCGACTCCAGCCGCCGCTTCAGCGACGCCGGGAACCTGAACGAAATTGAAATAGTAGAGCAAGCCAATCCAGATGACGCCAGCGAAAACGTGCAGCCAGACGACCAATGACCACGGGTTCAGAGTGCCACTGCCGAGAACTACCATCACCAGAATTGCGGTCGCGAAGCCAAGACCTAATGTGCCCGAAATGGACTTAAGTGGATTCATTGCCAACTTCCCCCTGTGGTTAAAACGTTGCGCGCAATCATAACACCGCCGACGGCAAAATTGACTCTTCGTGGTGGGGGTTGGTGTCGAACCTGGACTTGGTTCGAACGTTGACCGCGAACCTTGCGAGGAACGGCACCGAGCATACCGACGCTGAGCGTCAAAGCTCGGCTACCGCACTATCTGAGCCGCGCTGAAGGGCCGGCGTCGGCAAGTAAGAGGATGTGCGGCTCGCAGGTTATTCCTGAGTCGCCTAGGCGGGGGATAGCGAATAGTGCAGCACGATGCCGGCAAAGATCACGGCGCCTACCCAGTTATTGTTCATAAACGCGGCGAAACAGCCGTCGCGTTCACGGTGTCTGATGAGGTGCTGCTGATAGCCGAACAGCCCAGCGACCCCGGCAAGGGCAGTGTAAAACGGCCAAGTTAGTTCTACCTGGCGACCGACCAAAAACAGATTGAACAGCATCAACACCTGCAGCGCGCCGATGATGTGGCGATCATTGTCGTCAAACAGTATTGCCGTTGATTTAACCCCGAGCCGGATATCGTCGTCGCGGTCGACCATCGCATATTGGGTGTCATAGATTAGCGCCCACAATACCGCGGCGCAGAAAACTAACCACGCCAGTGTAGGCACAGTTCCCGTTTGGGCTGCGAAGGACATCGGTACAGCCCAACCAAAAGCTGCGCCCAGATGTAGTTGCGGCAAATAGGTATAGCGTTTCGAAAACGGATAGGAAGCAGCGAGCAGGGCACCGACGATTGATAGCGCCATGGTCAGCGCGTTGGTAGCTACGACCAACAACGCCGCGAACGTAATCAGCGCACAGAACACGCCCAGGGCTTCGGCTTCGCTGATCGCACCAGTGACTAGGGGACGGTCGCGAGTCCGCTCGACTTCGCCGTCGAAATGGCGGTCGGCGTAATCGTTAATTGCGCATCCGGCTGATCGCATCAACACCGTGCCAGCGATGAAAATCAACAGAACCCGCATCGACGGCACGCCTGCCGCGGCCAACCATAAGGCCCACAAAACAGGCCACAGCAGCAATAAGACGCCAATGGGCCGGTGCAAACGGGTGAGGCGCGCGTAGTGCCCGAGGCGGTCGCGTAGGTGTGAGGGGTTTATCGGCACGAGTACGGTTGCGGCATCAGGCCATGTGAGGGCGTCGCGTTGCGGGTGTCGGCTGGTGTGGACATCGGTGCATCATACGTTGGCATACTCGACCCGTTCGGCGAGCCAGCGTTCAATTAATGCGCTCGCCATTTGCGGATGGTCGAGCAATACCGTCTCGGCAGCTGCCTGTACGCTGGTTAGCAGGCCGGCGTCGCGACTAAGGTCCGCGATGCGAAACTGCGCCGCTCCGGCCTGGCGTGTCCCGAGGAGTTCGCCGGGTCCGCGGAGCTCCAGATCTTTATCCGCAATCACGAAACCGTCGGTCGTTTCACGCATGACCTGTAGGCGCTCCTGAGCCATGCGCGACAACGGTGATTTATACAACAGCACGCAGTCCGAGCGCTCTGCGCCACGGCCCACCCGGCCGCGCAATTGATGCAGCTGTGAAAGACCAAGGCGTTCCGCGTTTTCTATCACCATGAGGCTGGCATTGGGCACGTCAACGCCAACTTCGACGACCGTTGTGGCGACCAGCAGATCGGTCGATCCGTCCACGAACGCAGCCATCGCAGCGTCTTTATCGCGGTCCGCTAAGCGTCCGTGCACCAGCCCAACTCGTACATCCGGTAACGCTGCAGTCAATTGCGCAGAAATATCCGTCGCCGCCTGATGTTCCAGTACTTCGGATTCGTCGATCAGCGGACATACCCAATAGACCTGGCGGCCGTCTTCAACTGCGCGCGCGATCCGCTCAACGATCTCACCACGACGTGATTCAGGCACGACGACACTGCGTACAGGTTTTCTATTCGGCGGCAGTTCGTCAAGTATTGACACATCCAGGTCAGCGTAAGCAGTCATCGCCAATGTGCGCGGAATAGGTGTCGCGGTCATGATCAGCTGATGCGGCCGGAATCCGTCGCGCGCGCCCTTATCCCGCAATGCGAGCCGCTGATCCACACCAAAACGGTGTTGTTCATCGACGATGATCATGCCCAGATGCCCATATTCAACCTCGTTCTGGAATAGAGCGTGGGTGCCGACGGCGAAGACGGCTGTGGGTTCGCTAAGGCGCGCTAACAGGGGGCCTCGATTGGCGCGCGTCAGGCGACTTGTCAACAGGACCACATCAACGCCGAGCGGATCGAACCAGCGATGCAAATTAGCCGCGTGTTGCTCAGCGAGCAGCTCAGTCGGTGCCATCAAGGCAACCTGGTAGTTCGCTGCCAACAAGCTGGTCGCGACAGCTGCAGCGACGGCGGTCTTGCCGGCGCCAACATCGCCCTGCAACAAGCGCAACATCGGGACGCCGCTTGTCAGGTCCTCGTCAATCTCATCGATCACGCGTAGCTGTGCATTGGTCAGCGTAAAACCAAATGCGTGGAGCAGATGTTCCCGCAATGTATTGACGCTGACCACAGGCGCTGCGAAATCGCGCGCTTTGCCCCGCAGTTGCTTGAGACTGAGCTGATGGGCTAACAGTTCTTCGAACACCAAGCGTCGCTGCGCCGGGTGCATGGACTGTGCCAGTGTTTCAGTATCTGCGTCAGGTGGCGGACGGTGCACGAACTGCAATGCTTGGGCAAGGGTTGGCAGATGTAGTGCGTCAAGAATCTCCGGTGGCACGAGTTCTTCGCTGTCCACTCGTTCGGAGTCGGCCAGAATAGCGAGCGCCTGATCGGTCAGTTTACGCAAGCGTCCCTGATGCAAACCTTCGGTAGTTGGATAAATCGGGGTCAGTTCGGCATCGACCGCAGGTGGGTTATCGATATCGATCAGTTGACTCTCGGGGTGGACCATTTCCAGTGTTTTGGGTCCCCGTCTTACTTCACCGAAACAGCGGACCCGGCGCCCGGTTTTCAGGCGTTGTTGTTGGGCTGAGTTGAAGTGGAAAAAGCGCAAATGAATCGCACCACTACCGTCACTAACCCGGCACACCAACGAGCGGCGCCGTCCGAAGACGACTTGTGCCGCATCAATAGTGCCTTCAATCTGGCTTTCCACATTCGGGCGCAAGGCGCCAATTGGGGTCAACCGCGTACGATCCTGGTAGCGCAGGGGTAAATGAAACAGCAGGTCACCAATGCGCACAATGCGTAGCCGTTGCAAGTGCTCGGCAAGTTTGGGTCCAACACCGGCGAGGCGAGCGACTTTATCGTCGAGGCAAAGCTTGACCGCCATAGCTGCAAACGGAGCTGGAGCGACTAGCCCGCGCGGGCCATCACGGCATCCATTTCTACCGCAGCTCCACGCGGTAATGAAGCGATGCCGATCGCGGCGCGAGCTGGATAGGGCGTGCTGAAATATGCTGCCATGACTTCATTGACGACAGCAAAATCACCGAGGTCGGTGAGGTAAACATTGAGTTTCAGGCAATTGTCGAGACTCGTCCCGGCAGCCTCTGCAACAGCGCTCAAATTGTCGAAAACTTGCGTTATCTGAGCGCGAATGTCTCCTTCAACGAGTTCCATGGTGTCGGCCACGAGTGGAATCTGACCAGACAGGTAAACCGTATCGCCGTGCACAATGGCTTGTGAATAGGTTCCGATCGCGGCTGGAGCGGCTGGCGTGTGCACAGCTGATTTAGGCATTGGGAAGTCCTCGTCGGTGGCAGTCTTAACTGGATAGCAGTGTAACGCGTTGGCCAGAACGCGCGTGGCGATTTAAGCGCGCTTGCGTGTTACCCGTACGACCGTCTTAATATTTCGAAGCACACGAATAACATCCGCGAGATGCTTACGATCGCGAACACTGACGACCAATCGCATGCGTGAATAATCTTCGTCGCGTTCGCTGAGTTCTACGCCCTCGATATTGGCAGTTTGATCAGCGCAAGCGGCAGCCACGGTCGCGAGCACGCCGCGCTGATTAATCACGTCGAGCATAATTTCTGAACTGAATTCACGGCTCAACTCTGCCGCCCATTCTACGTCCACCCATTTATCGGGTGCGCTGCGAAACTCGATCACGTTGCGGCACCCGGGGTGGTGAATAACGATGCCTCGCCCGGCAGTAATGCATCCAATAATTGGATCTCCCGGGATCGGATAGCAGCATTTCGGGACGGTCACGACCATCCCTTCGGTGCCATGGATCAGCAGCGGGGCAGCGTCGTCTTCGTCGCGTTGACGGCGTCGCGGTTGCGTTGCGAGCGCTTCGTTGGAAACAGGAACCAGCGCGCGCGCAACCAGAGGTGCAGGGCGCACGCCCAGACCAATATTGGCAAGCAGTTCATCAATTGAAGTCAGATTGAAGCTTTTCAGCGCTTGCTTAACCCGCGCGTTGTCGAGTTTATCGATCGACAGGTCGAAGTGTTCCAACTCGCGGTTGAGCATACTTTTACCAAACGAACGTGCTTCATCATCGTGGAGATTTTTCAGAAAGTGACGAATATTAGCGCGCGCTTTGCCTGTGATAATGAAGTTCAACCAGGCGGGGTTCGGTCTTGCGCCAGGCGCAGTAACAATTTCGACTGACTCACCGTTCTTTAGCGGCGTGCGTAGCGGGACGAGGCGTCGATCGATGCGGCAGCCGACACAGGTGTTGCCAAGATCAGTATGGATGGCATAGGCCAGGTCGACTGCTGTGGCACCACGCGGCAATTCCATGATGTCGCCTTTGGGTGTGAAGACGTAAACTTCGTCGGGAAACAAATCGACTTTTACGTTCTCGAGAAACTCTTGCGAATCGCCTGCGCGACGCTGCATTTCAAGAATTCCACGCAACCAGTCGCGAGCCCTTTTGTGGGCGCTCTTCGCTGCGCTGTCGCCGGTTTTATATAGCCAATGAGCGGCGATGCCTGCCTCGGCAACCTGGTCCATTTCATTGGTACGGATTTGCACTTCTACCGGTACACCATAAGGCCCGAACAGAACTGTATGCAGCGATTGATAGCCGTTCGCTTTCGGGATTGCGATGTAGTCTTTGAATGTCCCCGGTACCGGTTTGTACAAACCATGAATCACGCCGAGGGCTCGATAGCAGGTATCCACGGAATCGACCACAATTCGAAACGCGTAAACGTCGTGTACCTCGGAGAAATGCAAACTCTTTTCGCGCATCTTGTTGTAGATGCTGTACAAATGTTTTTCACGTCCGGCCACATGCGCCACTAATTCTTCCTGGCGCAAATGACGCTTCATGCGATTTCTTATTTTCGCGATCACTTCGGTGCGATTGCCGCGAATCTTCTCGATGACGCGCTTGAGCACGTCGTGGCGCAGCGGATAGAGCGCCTGAAACCCCAACTCCTCGAGTTCCAATCTAATGGCGTTCATGCCGAGTCGTTGGGCAATGGGGGCGTAGATATCGAGCGTCTCACGCGCGATGCGGCGACGTTTTTCCGGCCCCAATGCCCCGAGGGTGCGCATGTTGTGAAGGCGATCGGCGAGTTTGACAAGAATGACGCGAATGTCATCGGCCATCGCCATGAGCATCTTGCGAAAATTTTGCGCCTGAGCCTCGGCGTGTGACTCGAACTCGATCTGCGTGAGCTTGCTGAGTCCATCAACGATTAGCGCGACTTCGGAGCCGAATTCTTCGGTGATGCGATCTTTGGCGATTAAAGTATCTTCGATCACATCATGGAGCATCGCTGCGACCAGCGTCTCGTGGTCCATGTGCATTTCGGCAAGAATCCCCGCCACGGCCAGCGGATGCTGGATGTAGGGTTCTCCGCTTTGACGAGTTTGTCCTGCATGTGCTTCCGCGCCGAAGCGGTAGGCACGTCGAACCTGCTTTATTTGTTCACTGGTGAGATAAGAACGGGTGCGACGACAGAGATCGTCAATGCGCAACTTCGGCGCTTCGAGTGCGACGGCGGGCGTGCTCATCGGCGCGGTTCAGCGACGATGAGCAGCGCTTCAGGGAAAGTATGCGCGTGGGGCGAGTAGTGGGACATGCCTGTGGATTGCGTGCAAACGTTCAGGATCCACAGGGCGCGCGGTCAGAAATCCCGGTTCGGGTCCTGCAGTGCCGATTGTTGTTGCTCGGCAAATTCAGCCGCCAGGTCGAATTCATCTGCAGCGCGCTCTTTGGCGTCGATCTCGTCAAGCATGACTTGATTCATGACGCCGGCCGCGATTTCGCGCAGCGCAATGACGGTGGGCTTGTCATTTTCGGCGTCTACCATTGGCGTTGCACCGCGCGCGATTTGGCGAGCTCTGCGACTAGCGACTAGGACGAGGTCGAAGCGGTTATCGACCGCCGGCAGGCAATCTTCAACGGTCACTCGGGCCATGCGTGTTGATCCTGTAGTAATTGAGTAATCGGACCGACCATAGTAACAAACAGCTGCTCAGGACGCTACGAGTGCATCCAGTGTGGTGCGATGTGCGACCCGTTGCAGCGGCTGCCGGAGGCGCGCGGCCGCGATGATGGCGCGCAGGCCTGTCAACGCCTCGTCAAAATCGTCGTTGATAACCAGATAGTCGTACTCCTCGTAATGCGACATCTCGCTGACCGCATCACGCATCCTGCGAGCCACATTATCCTCGCTGTCACCGCGGCCACGCAGGCGCTCTTCCAGTGTTGCGATCGATGGCGGCAGGACGAATATCGAAATGGTATCCAGCACGGCGGTGCGAATGCTGCGAGCACCCTGCCAGTCTATTTCGAGAACGACATCGAATCCTTCCTCAAGTTTACTGCGAATCGCGGATTTCGAGGTGCCGTAACGATGGTCAAATACAGTCGCATGCTCCAGGAATTCGTCGCCGGCGACCATCTCGGCAAAATCGGCATCATTGACAAAATGGTAGTCCGTGCCATTCTGCTCTCCCTGCCGCTGTCCGCGAGTGGTGTGTGACACCGAGACCGTGAGCCGTTCGGTCGAATCCAGCAGGCCGCGCACCAGGCTGGTCTTGCCGCCGCCGGAGGGCGCGGATATGACAAACAAATGTCCCTGCGGGCGTGTCTCGGCACGCTCACTCAATGTTTTGCACCTGCTCTCGCATCTGCTCAATGAGAACTTTTAGCTCAATTGCGGCGCCGGTCGTATCGATATGGGCCGATTTGGAGCCCAATGTATTGGCCTCGCGATTCAGTTCCTGCATGAGGAAATCAAGGCGTCGGCCAATCGGTTCGTTCTGCCCGAGAACGCGCTCGACCTCATCGACGTGGGCGCGCAGACGGTCGAGTTCTTCCGCGACATCGAGGCGCTGCGCCAACAACGCACATTCCTGCTCAACACGCCCTGGATCGAGGCCGTCGGCGAGCTCGGCAACTCGCTGCGTGTGGCGTTCGCGCACATTGGCGATGATGTCCGGAACCTTCACCTCAAGAATCTTTAACTGCTCATTGATGCCGGCCAGACGTTGTCGGATAACGTCAGCCATTTTTTCGCCTTCGCGCCGCCGCGCATCCAGAAACGCAGCGATGGCGTCGTCCAGGGCGGTCATAACGGTGCTTGCGACGACATCCAGATCGACTTCATTCGCTTGGGTTACGCCCGGCCAACGCAGTATTTCGAGCGGATTGACAGTTGCCGGAGCGTCCCCTAAGGCCGCGATTTCCCGTGCTGCAGTGAGGACCGCCGTGGCCATCTGCTCGTTGATGCGCACTTCGCCGCTGCCGTTACCAGACGTTTCCACGCGCAGATTGCAGTCGATCTTGCCGCGTTTGGCGGCGCGCCCGACTTTTTCGCGCACGCTTGTTTCGAGCATGCGGAAATCTTCCGGTGCCCGGACTGTGACTTCTGCATAGCGGTGGTTAACTGAACGCAATTCCCATGCGCCGTGTCCCCAATCACCATCAAATTCGATCCGCGCGAAGGCGGTCATGCTGTAGGGCATCGTGTGCTATCCCGCCTGCTCGTGACTTAACAGACGCGCGATCTTAACAGGCCGGTCTCGTTAGTGCGTAACGTTGACGCCGACGGGTGGCAAGCTCACCCGCGCTTGCCGTGCCCGCAGCTTGCCAGCATGGCGAGGCTATAATGCCCGGCCCCATCATTAGCGAGTATTGATATGACGACACGCCCAAGCGGACGCGCGGTCGACCAGATGCGCGAAGTACGTTTCACACGAAACTTTACGCGTCACGCTGAGGGCTCCGTCCTCATCGAATTCGGAGCTACAAAGGTTTTATGTAATGCGAGTGTTGAGACGCGTGTACCGCCATTCCTGAAAGGTACCGGGTCGGGCTGGGTGACAGCTGAATATGGCATGCTGCCTCGCTCGACCAACTCGCGGATGCGGCGCGAAGCGAGCCAGGGCCGTCAGGGCGGACGGACCCTCGAGATTCAGCGACTCATCGGACGTTCGCTACGCGCAGTGGTCGATCTTGAGGCGCTCGGCGAAATATCGATAACCCTCGATTGCGACGTATTGCAGGCCGACGGCGGTACTCGAACAGCTTCCATAACCGGTGCTTATGTCGCACTCGTCGATGCGCTTGCGTCGCTAAAGAAATCCGGAAAGATCAAGCGTGATCCACTACACGGCGCAGTGGCGGCCGTTTCAGTCGGCATTTTCGACGGCGTGCCCGTTCTCGACCTCGATTACGCAGAGGACTCGAACGCCGAGACTGACATGAATATCGTGATGAACGAAGCCGGCCACTTCATCGAGATTCAGGGTACTGCGGAGGGACACGCGTTTCGCCGTGAGGAGATGAACAGCATGCTCGATTTGGCCGGCGGGGGAATCGCCGAATTGTTCAAATTGCAGCAAGCTGCACTTAACAGCACTGATTGACGGCGCCGGTCTCGAGTTATGGATATCGTTCTTGCCAGCAGCAATGAGGGCAAATTACGTGAGTTGTCAGCGCTGCTGCGAGACTTGTCGCTCGCTGTCTCCCCACAATCCAAATTCGGCGTCGACGACGCAGTGGAAAGTGGTGTGACATTTGTCGAGAACGCTTTGATAAAAGCTCGCCATGCGTGCATTGCGACCGGTCTGCCTGCTATTGCCGACGACTCGGGGATATCCGTGCCGGCGCTGAATGGCAATCCCGGCGTTCGCTCAGCGCGCTACGCCGGAGAGGGTGCCACTGATACCGAGAATACGGCACTGTTACTCAACAGGATGGCGTCGCTGCCGACGCCAGAGCGCGACGCTTGCTTCATTTGTGTGATGGTCTATTTGCGTAACGCGACAGATCCCTTGCCGCTGATCACGACAGGTGTCTGGCGCGGTCGCGTGCTCGAAGCCCCCTCCGGAGAGGGGGGCTTCGGCTACGACCCGGTATTCTTTGTACCTGAATTTGAATGCTCCGCGGCCGATCTCGACAGGCCTGCCAAAAACAAGGTCAGCCATCGCGGCCAGGCGGTTCGCGCGCTGATTGGTGCACTTAAGCAAGAATTCGCGACCAGCTCATGAGTGCAAGCGCGGGCCTTTACGTCCATCTCCCCTGGTGCACACGTAAATGCCCGTACTGTGACTTCAATTCCTATGAGGCGCGTAGCGGCATTCCCGAGGAGCTTTATGTCGACGTCCTGCTGGCCGATCTGGGCGTTGAACTTGCGCGCAGTGGGCCGCTGGTCTTGTCCAGCATTTTTTTTGGCGGTGGGACCCCAAGCTTGTTCGGCGGGCCTGCTATCGAACGGTTGCTAAGTGGTATCGCGCGACAGGCCCGCTTCGCTGCGGACATCGAGATAACCCTCGAAGCTAATCCCGGCAGTGCCGAGTCCGCGCGTTTCAGCGCCTACCGAGCGGCCGGGGTCAATCGGTTGTCACTAGGCATTCAGAGCTTTAACGATGAGCGACTCAATGCGCTTGGACGTGTGCATCAGGCGTCTGAAGCTTATGCTGCCATTGAGTTCGCACGGCGCGCGGGATTCGATAATTTCAATCTCGACTTGATGTTCGGTCTACCGGGCGCGCAGGTTGGCGATGCGCTCGACGATTTGCAGGCTGCGATCGACGCGGCTCCAACGCACCTGTCCTGGTATCAACTAACGCTCGAGCAGGGCACGGCCTTCGCCCGTAATCCGCCGCAGCTCCCATCTCACGATCAGATTTGTGATGACTACGACGCAGGGCTTGAGCTTCTCGCCGCAGCCGGTTTTGAGCAATATGAGATTTCTGCTTATGCGCGCAGCGGTCGCAAGGCGCGCCATAATCTCAACTATTGGCAATTCGGCGATTATTTAGGGATCGGTGCCGGTGCGCATGGAAAAATCAATGTCGCCGGAAAAATTTATCGGCGAGCCAAGATTAGGCATCCCGAGCGCTATATGAAAAGTGTGCTGGCCGGCGAACCGACTGTGGTCGAAGAACGAATCCACGCTGCCCGCGTCGTGAGTGAATTCATGCTGAATGCGTTACGACTGAAAGAAGGCTTTAGCCTCGGCGACTTCAGCCGCACAACCGGCGTTCCAGTCGGCGCTCCGGTTGTCGCGGCGCCGCTTGCGCGTGCGGTTCAGTTGAACTGGCTTGAGACGCACGGCGATCGGGTGACACCGACAGCAAACGGCTTTCGTTTTCTGAACGATCTTCAGCTACTGTTTATAGACGATGGGGAGTCGCAATCGACCGATTCTGCCGGCGTCATTTAATCTTCACGTACGAGGACGACTTAATGAGTCAAGCTGATCTCGAACAATCGCTGGCCGCCCTGCGCGCTGAGCTCGATGCGATAGATGCGCAACAAAGCGACGTGCGGCTGCGTCTGGAACCCCTCATCGGCGAGCTTGAACAAGCAATCGCAACCCTGAATGAGCCCGGTGATGACAGTTCGTTACGTGAGCGACTCGGTGCGCACATCGAGTCTTTCGAAGTAGAGCACCCGCGTGTCACCAACATCTTGAACGACATTATGGTGACTTTGAGTAATCTGGGAATTTAGGCGGGTTAGTGCCGAGGACGGCAACCAGTAATTCGCACGCTTAGCCGTCGCCGTTATATTGCTTCCACCATTGGCTATCGAGTTTGGACACGTCAATCGGGTCATATTTAACTGGTTCGTCATCGACGACTATTGCCGGTAACCCGCCCGCGGATGATTCATTGGTCGTCGCTGCTACTGGTGCTGTCGGCGCAGGCGCCTTCGCAACCGGAGCTTTCGACGCTGGCTGGTCTTCACTGCATGCCCCCAGCACGGCAAGCGCAAGGAGCATTAGTACCATTCTACGCATCGCATATCCTTCCAAAGCGGTTTGAGTTGCCATCACTATACCATTCGTAAGTCTTGCTCAGGAGCGCTCCGGTGGCACATTTTCGCCGTAACTGCAGGTGGCCCGTGCGTGTCTTCGAATCAGGGTTCGGAAATCTGAATGAAGCTTTCGCGCTCACCCTGGAAGACCCACTGGCCGTCACTGTTCCGCACCACGGCTATAGTCGCACCGGGTTCGTCGAAACGCCGCCAGAGGTTACCACCGAGGTAGATCAGTTGCTGCGGCGCCCCGCCGGTTAGCGTGGTGAAGATCTGCGTGTTGTTGAGGTGAATTTGTAGCGCCACTTCGTTTCTTTTCGGGGCGTCGCCAAAGCGAAAGGTAGCAGCCCGATAGGCACCCAGAAAAGATGCGTCTGCAGGCAACCCTAGGTGCTCAGTCTGCGTGGCGGGCGGCATGCTACGGGCGACAATAAAGTCCTCGATCAGGCGGCGCATCTTGCTTAAGTGTTCGTGGTTGAAAACATTGATAACGACGCAATACCCGAACCCGGCCGCACGGCTATAGCCCATCTGTGCCAGGTAGCCATCGCCATCGCCGCCGTGGCCGAAAAAATGATGGCCACCGTGATACCAGCTATACAGCCCGGCGCCGTAACCGAATTCCAGTCCACGGCGCGCGGCTAGTGTGGTTTTGGGGGTCTCCATCCGAGCGATTGCTTGCGGTGCTAAAAACTGCGCGCCATCGATGCTGCCCTGGTTAAGCAACATGCGCAGCGGTCCGGCCATATCGGCAGCGGTCATATTGATCGCGCCGAATGGGCGGAACAGCATGTGCCAGTAGGGAATGCGGGTAACGCCATCACGATCGTATCCGCTTGCCAGAGTGCGACGCGTTGGTTTGTCCAGCGTCACCGATGCGTTGCGCATCGCCAGAGGTGCAAAAACGCGCTTGCGGATGAATTCCTCGTAACTGGTGCCGGTGAGTTTTTCGAGCGCATACGCCGCAAGTCCGGCGCCGGCGTTGCTGTACGAATAATGCACACCGGGTTGCCACCGCACGCGCCGATTCCCGGCAAATTCCTGCACCGCTGCTGCGAGCGGCAGCGGCGCTGGATCGCTGTGATACATCTCAGCGTAGGTCAGGTCGGTTAAGCCAGCAGTATGCTCGAGCAGGTGGGCGATGGTTACCGGCGTGGTCGTCGACCAAGGGTTATGGATGACGTCCGGACCAGTGATTTCCGTTAACGGGGTATCGAGAGTGAGCAGTGCGTCGGCGGCGGCCAATTGAATGGCCAGAGCCGTGAACGTTTTGGTTACCGAGCCGATGCGAAAGCGCGTATCGGCGTCAGCTGGGCGTCCGCCTTGCTGGTCGGCGATGCCGTGCGCCGAAGCATGTAAAACCTGATCGGTATCTACCAGTGTCAACGCAAAGGCCGGTACTTTGCTGTCGCGGCGAACAGCCTCAAGTGCGTCAATCAGCGTGTCGATATCGGGCGCCGCGCTCACGGATTGCGCGACGGCCAGACAACAGCCGACCAGAGCGCGGCACAACCCGTTATGTCGCATAGACGATCCCCGCCAGACGAATCACCGGCCAGCATGCGCCGCGGCTACGCGAAAGTGCAAGTTACCGATGCTCGATAAGAAGCCAATTTCTGCCTTCTATCCTGCTTAACCGCGGCGCTGTATTGCCGTCCGTCCAGCGAGGGGACGGACAGCAACAGACTGTCACAAGTTCGAATTTGTTTTCGTTACAGCAGATAAATCACGGCCAGCAGACCGGAAATAGACATCGTTATCGTATAAGGCAATGCCATCCATACCATGCGCCCGTACGACAATCTAATCAGAGGTGCCAATGCTGAAGTCAGCAGGAACAGGAAGGCCGCCTGTCCGTTTGGCGTTGCCACACTGGGAATGTTGGTGCCCGTGTTGATGGCCACAGCCAGCAAGTCGAATTGGTCGCGCGTAATCGCACCGGCCTCAAGCGCATTGAACACTTCGGTGATATAGACCGTTGCCACGAACACATTGTCGCTGATCATGGAGAGCACCCCATTGGCAACGTAGAACGCAGCAGTTTGCGTTGTGCCTTCAAGCGCGAGAACGCGTTCAATTACGGGGGTGAATAAATGTTGATCATGGATGACCGCGACGACACCAAAAAACACCACCAGCAGAGAAGTGAAGGGCAGCGCTTCCTCAAAGGCGTGACCGATCTGATGTTCGGAAGTAATACCGTTGAACGCCGTTGCGAGCACAATGACGGTTAATCCAATTACGCCAACTTCGGCGAGATGGAAACCGAGGGCGAAGACCAGGAAGACCGCTGTCGTTCCCTGGACCCACAACTTCGCGACATCTTGCTTGGTGCGTTTCTCAGTTTCGTGCTCGTCGTAGTCCTCAAGAATTTCCCTGACAACTTTCGGCAATTCGGTGCCAAAGCCAAACCATTTAACTTTCTCGAGAACGAAACAGGTGGTGAGGCCGACGACCAGTACTGGCATTGATACCGGTGCAGTCCGCATGAAAAACTCCAGGAATTCCCAACCGGCTACTTTCGCGATGAGCAGGTTCTGCGGCTCGCCCACCAACGTGCACACGCCACCAAGCGCGGTGCCCACAGCAGCATGCATCATCAGACTGCGAAGAAAGGCACGAAACTCGTTAAGGTCTGAGCGATGTAGTTCATGAACTTCATCGTCGCCAGTGGCATCGTGCTCGTGGTGGTACTGCTTGCCAGAGGCCATTCTGTGATAAACGAGATAAAAACCATGGGCCACTGTGATAACGACAGCAGTCACGGTGAGTGCATCCAGAAACGCTGACAACAGCGCGGATACCGCACAAAACAACAACGACAGCATCGCCTTCGACTTAACCTTCAAGAGAATTTTCGTAAAGGTGAACAGCAATAATTCTTTAAGGAAATAGATGCCGGCGACCATAAACATCAGCAGCATGATGACCGGGAAGTTATGGACCGTTTCTTCGTAGACACTTTCAGCCGTAGTCAGTCCGATAATGACTGCCTCTATTGCGAGTAGTCCGCCGGGCTGCAGCGGGTAGCACTTCAATGCCATTGCGAGGCAGAAGATGAACTCAAGGATCAAGCACCATCCGGTGATGAACTTGCCAACAGTGAGTATCAGGATTGGATTCAGAATGAGAAAGCCGAGGATGGCTAATTTGTACCAGTTTGGTGAGTTGCCCAGGAAGTTGCTGGCAAATGCCTGCGGCATGGTATGACTAGCCATCGATACGATTCCCCAAAATGTGCGTGTTGCGATGCTGTGTTGAGGGCGCAGACCGTCATGCTTGCGTCCTAAAAGTAGTGGCGTATCAATCGCCTCGTCGCGCTATTCCAGGCTCAGTTGCTTGCGCGATCAGCGACCCCCAAAAGTGGGTGCCGCTGATCTTCGTCAAGCGTCCAGGCGCCGGGCCTGGGGACTATGCAAGCGCAGTCAACGCCTTATCAGGCAGCGAGTTGGCGTAGGACGTAGTGCAAAATGCCACCGTGCTGGAAGTATTCCCATTCTTTCGGTGTATCGACGCGGACTGTGCACGGGAAGCGGGTCGCCTGGCCGTCCGCACCCTCGACGACGACAGTGACCTCGCGCGCGCCGCTTTGCAGACCTTCTATCGAGTAAGTTTCCTTGCCCGTTAGGCCGAGCGAAGCGGCAGTTTGCCCGTCCGCAAAGACCAGCGGCAACACGCCCATGCCAACCAGGTTTGAGCGGTGTATACGTTCGAAGCTCTCAGCGATCACCGCGCGCGCGCCGAGTAGACGAGTGCCTTTAGCAGCCCAATCTCGCGACGACCCTGTGCCATATTCCTTACCCGCGAGAATGATCAACGGAATCTCGTCCTGCTCATAACGCATCGCTGCGTCGTAGATGGACATTTCCTCGTCGCCTGGTTGATGGCGAGTCCAGCCGCCTTCAGTGCCCGGCGCCAATTCGTTGCGCAGACGAATATTCGCAAACGTTCCGCGCATCATTACCTCGTGATTACCGCGCCGCGATCCGTAGGAGTTGAAGTCAACCTGCTCCACGCCGTGTTCGATTAAATAGCGTCCAGCGGGGCTATCGGCCTTGATATTTCCGGCCGGTGAGATGTGGTCGGTGGTAATCGAGTCACCCAGCTTGGCCAGCACGCGGGCACCAGTGATTTGTTCAATCGGGCCTGGTTGCTTCGGCATGTTGACGAAGTAGGGCGGATTCTTAACGTAAGTCGATGTATCGTCCCAGGCATATTGATTTGACGCGGTAACTTCGATGCCGGACCAGCGCGCATCGCCGGCATAGACGTTTTTGTAGCTGTCGGCAAACATTTTCGAATCGATACTCGCCGCAATCGTTTGCGCCACTTCGGTCGATGAGGGCCAGATATCTTTCAGATAGACGTCTTTGCCGTCTTTGTCCTGGCCGATGGCATCCTTGGTGACGTCTATCGACATGTTGCCGGCGATGGCATACGCCACAACCAGGGGCGGCGAAGCCAGGAAGTTCATTTTGACTTCCGCATGCACACGGCCTTCGAAGTTTCGATTGCCGGACAGGACTGAGCAAGCGATTAAATCGCCCGATTTGATCGCTCCGCTGACGGCCTCGGGAAGCGGACCGGAGTTGCCAATACAAGTGGTGCAGCCATAACCGACCGTATGAAATCCGAGCGCCTGCAGATGCGGGGTCAGACCCGCCTTGTCGAGGTAACCCGATACCACCAGCGAGCCAGGAGCGAGACTGGTTTTAACCCACGGCTTGGCAGTTAGCCCGAGTTCGTTGGCCTTCTTGGCGACTAATCCCGCGGCAACCATCACTGAGGGGTTGGAAGTGTTGGTGCACGATGTGATGGCCGCGATCACCACTGCGCCATCGCTGACTTCAACCTGCTGACCGCCAAGCGCTGCCGTTGCCGTCCCGCCACCGTTACGATCCTTCGTCGCGAGCGCAAGCTCTTTGCCGAAAGCGCTGCTTGCACCCTTCAGCGTGATGCGATCCTGTGGACGTTTGGGGCCGGCAAGGCATGGTTCAACGGTTCCCATGTCGAGCTCGAGCGTGTCGGTATAGGTCGCATCAGGCGTCGAGGCATCGCGCCACATGCCGGTCGCGCGCGCATAGGCCTCAACCAGTTCAACTTGTTCGGGAGTTCGCCCGGACAATTCGAGATAACGCACGGTTTCACTATCAATTGGGAATATTCCGCATGTCGCACCGTACTCCGGCGCCATGTTTGCCAGAGTAGCGCGGTCGGCGAGCGGCAGGTGGTCAAGTCCCGGACCAAAGAATTCCACGAACTTCCCGACCACACCTTTCGCGCGCAGCATCTCGACCACGACCAACACCAAATCTGTCGCGGTCGCGCCTTCGGGCAAGTTGCCATTCAATTTAAAACCCACGACCTGTGGTATCAGCATGGTAATGGGCTGGCCGAGCATAGCGGCTTCCGCTTCGATACCACCGACACCCCAGCCGAGCACACCGAGGCCGTTGATCATCGTGGTATGGGAGTCGGTGCCGACGACAGTATCGGGATAGGCCTGCAAATTACCGTCGCGTGATCCTGAAAACACGGTTCTGGCCAGGTACTCGAGATTAACCTGGTGGACGATGCCGGTGTCCGGTGGCACGACGGCGAAATTGGAGAATGCCTCCTGACCCCAACGCAGAAAGCCATAGCGCTCTTTGTTGCGGTCGAATTCGATACGGGCGTTCTCGTCAGCAGCATTGCGTGAACCGAATACGTCGACCTGCACCGAGTGATCAATAACTAATTCGGCCGGCGAAAGCGGGTTGATTTTGGCCGGGTCACCACCTAGAGCGGTAACGGCATCGCGCATCGCGGCCAAATCGACTACGGCCGGAACGCCAGTAAAATCTTGCATCAGCACGCGCGCAGGCGTGAAGGCGATTTCCTGTGACGGTTCTGCGCGGGCATCCCAACGGGCCAACGCTTCGATGTCGTCGCGAGTGACATCAACGCCATCTTCGAAGCGGAGCAGATTCTCGAGCAGAATCTTGTGAGCGAACGGAAGTGATTCGATTGGGTAACTGCCGGCAAGACGCTCGCAGCTGAAAATTTCGTATGTTTTGTCGCCGAGCTTAAGGTCTGCGCGCGCGTCGAATGAGTTTTTCATCGTGTCTCCGTGGTTTGTCCGAGGCCGGGAATGCAGAAATGAATCCCCCATTATCGGTAATTCTGTAGTGCAGTTGTAGTCTGTTTTTGAGGCCAGCTTATGCCGTGCTGTCAATGATGCCGCCGCCGAGGCAACGATTCCCGGCGTAAAACACCACCGATTGCCCGGGTGTAACGGCCCGTTGCGGGTCTGCGAAAGTCACTTCAACCGCGTTTCCATCGGCAACTTCGATACAACAGGGCTGGTCAGGCTGGCGGTAGCGAGTTTTGGCGAGACACGAAAAAGGTGCTTTTGGCGCGCTTCCGGCGACCCAGGACACCTGCGTGGCGCGCAGCGAACGGCTCAGCAAGGCGGGGTGGTCGTGCCCCTGGGCTACGATCACGACGTTTTTAACGACATCTTTATCGATCACAAACCACGGTGCTTCGCTGGCACCACGCACACCGCCAACCCCAAGTCCCTGGCGTTGCCCCAGAGTGTAAAAGACCGCGCCATGGTGCTCGCCGATCTGTCGCCCTTCCAGGGTCATCACCGGTCCGGGTTCGGCAGGGACGTAGCGTGAGAGGAATTCTCGAAAATGCCGTTCGCCAATAAAGCAGATACCGGTGCTGTCCTTTTTCTCGTGGTTACCCAAGCCGGCCCGTTGCGCGCGGCTACGGACGTCGGTCTTTTGCAAGTTTCCAACCGGAAACAAAGACGCCCGCAGCTGATCCTGCCCCAGCGTGTACAGAAAATAACTTTGGTCCTTACCTGCGTCGTTGCCCTTACACAGGTAGTGTTGATCCTCGTCAGCGGCAACGTTGACGTAGTGGCCGGTGGCAACGACATCGCCGCCGACTTCGCGAGCGGTATCCAGAAATGCGCGAAATTTAATCTCGCGATTACACAAGATATCGGGATTCGGGGTGCGCCCGCGCTGATACTCGTGCAGAAAATCTTCGAAGACGCGTTGCCAGTATTGCTCGGATAAATCGACTGTGTTGATGGGGATATCGAGACGCTCGCACACCTGCAGCGCATCTGCTACATCGTCCTCCCAGTGGCACTCACTGCTGTCTGTAGGCTCATTCCAGTTCTTCATGAACAAAGCCGAGCAACGTATTCCGCTTTCCTTCACGCGTAGCGCGGCAACGGCCGAATCGACCCCGCCGGACATCGCGATCACGACATGGGGGGCACTGAATCGCTGCGCGAAGCCCTGCGGTAGCCAATCGTCACTGGCGGAGTTGGGCATGGATCATTTCCAACGGATAGCGGCGGCCACTTTCATAGGCGACGATAGCTTCAAGGACAAGTTCGCTGCGAAGTTGCGCACGCCGGGCAAGCAAGTCTTCGTGACTGAACCAGTGGGTCCGGACAATTTCGACGTCGAGTTTCTGTTCCGGTGCGTGCTGTAACGCAGTGGCGGCGAAACAAAAACGCACAAACGTATTGCCAGGCTCTTCAGTCTGGATCAGATAAATCCCCAATAGGCTATCTATCTGGACAGTCCAGGCGGTTTCTTCCTGAGTTTCGCGCACGGCTGCATCGATGATGGTCTCGCCTTCATCGAGGTGGCCGGCGGGCTGGTTAATCACCCGTCGGCCGTCAATGTCTTCTTCCACACACAAATAGCGTCCCGCACGCTCGATGACGGTCGCGGCGACGACGCGAGGTTTCCATATTTCTGACATAAATGGCTCTGGCTTAAGCGGGGTTATACGGGGCGGTTTGAAAAATCACGCTGCTCACGGCCGCAACGCCACGCGTCGCGGCGACCGCTTGTACAGGCTAGCGGACTGTCCGGATTCGATGACCTCATGTGAGTTCTGCAATATCGCAATCGAACTCAGATGCGCTCGACGAGGGGATTATCCCAGCTCCCGGTGATCGAATACTCGCGCCGCAGAAATTTATCGATGCGATTGGGTATCGCTTTAAACATTTTCTGCCCCAGGAAATACACCGCACCGGCGCCAACTCCAATGGGACCAAACAATGCTGCGGCAACTGGAAGGCTGCTCGACAGCGCCGGCGTGACGACCATGTGTTGGTCGTAATCCGTGTCGGCCAGGCCAGTACGCCCGGTTATGTCGATGCGCGCCGATGGGCCGCTCATCAGTAAACTATTGGTATACGCATTGCCGTTCTCTAATTCGAACACGCCCTGGATATCGTCGAAGGCGAAGCCTTTGCGGAACAAGTCATCAAAATCCAGCGATAGCCGCCTTGGCAATGACTGCAGACTTAACAAGCCGAACAAACGGCCGCCGCCCGGTTCGATGTCGAGGAATCGGCCGTCGGTGACGTGCAACTCGAAATTCCCGGTCATCTGCGCCAGCGAGAATTCGAACGGCGTGCCCGGCCAGCTGGCGGCGATGTGGATATCGGTTTCGCCTTGTTCAATATTCGCTACGTTGTAGCCAAATCGCTCCAGCAGGCCAGCAAGCGTGGCGCTCTGTACATCGATGTCAAAGTGACTCGTCTGCTGCCCCTCGTTATGATCCCAGCGCCCGTTCGCGTCGAGTGTCAACGCATCGCTGCGTAGCTTGAGTTGGGTTAGTTCGAGTCCGTCGCTATGTCGCACGGTCGTAATCTCGGCCGCTCCAAAATCGATTTCGTTGTACACAAGCGTAGTCGCTGCGACGGCCAGCGCAGGAACACGCCGCGGGTCGAGTGAAGTGCCGGACGCCGGATCCGTGGCCTCGTCCGGACGGCGCAATTCGAGACGGTCAACGTTAAGGTGCAAGGTCCCCGATGAGAAGTCGCGTGGCACTAATGCCGTACCGTTGAGCGTTGCGCCGGCGAGTCCAACCTGCCATTGCGTGGCCTCGCGCTCGCCGAACATGCGGACATCGTCGAAAGCCTGGCCAAGCAGTTCAAGCTTGCTGACCTGTAGGTCGAAATTCAGCGGCAGGCTCTTCGTGCCTGTCCGAACGCTGGCGTCCGGTTGGAAATGTGACCATTCGTCCAGCCTCACGCGATCCACATAGCCGCGAATCGTTGTGCCTGCGGTGCGCTTGAATTCGGGATCGACAGTACCGAGGAGAATTTCAGCGCGCGTTATTTCAGCTTTGCCGTCAGCACCACGCTGTGCTCCGAACTCGACATCTGCAATGTCGCCGTAGTCCAGGCGCACACGCTCGGCAATACCCTCGCGCAGATCGAGATCGATACTGAGCGGTTTGCGCTCCTGTGCCAGCTTATTCAGCGGCCACGGCAAAGTGCTGGTGAGTCCAAACAGGCTCGATTCGAGCCTTAAGCGTCGTGGCAGCGAAGCTTTCCCTGGCACGACAGTCGGAATAGTGAGCACTGCTTTCCAGGGCGACTCGCCTTCAAGCGCTGGTATTAATCGGTGGTCCTGCATCCAGCGATGGGCTGCCGGCGAGTATTTTTCAAGCACCGCCAGCGATGCGCCGATCGTTGGCGTCCCCGTCATTCGCATCTCGCTGTCGTAGTTTGGGTCATTGAGGCCGCCGTTAAAAACCAGTCCCACTGGGATGCCTTCGAATGTTGCGCTTAAGTCTTCGCCGTACCAATCGTGATGTGTGAAGCTGACACTGCCTTGCACATCATCAAGCACGATCCTGAGTTTTGGTGCGGCAATGCGATTGCTGGAAAAACGCGTTCGTCCGAGAACTTCGCGTGGCCCGTCCGGGAATAGCCCAATATCCATATCGAGATCGACGCTGATCGTCGACCCGATATCGATATCAGCCATCCGCGCTGCCTTACCGTTTTTCAACGGGCTTGCCATGATGACGGCCGTCCCGCTGTTGCCCGGCCCGCTGGCCTGACCGTTGATATGTACAAAACGCTGACGCGTAAACAAGTCAGCCATGGTGATATCCGCACCTTCGATGTGCGCCGCAAGTACGTTGGCCTGTTCGACTCGCATACGCACTTTCTCACCGCGTAACGAAACGTTGCCGCGCAGACTCTCTGCCGCAGGCCAACGCGCCGAATACTGGACAAGCGCATCGCTAACCGAGAAATCTACCGCGAATACGCCTTCTGCGTGCCGAAACGGAAATGCCGACAGGGGGCCGCGCACCACGACTGCGCCATCGGACAGTCTGCCTGCCTGCAGGACCTGACGTAGCCAGGTTTGTCCGCGCGGCGGGAACAGCTCGTTCGGTATGAGGTGATGTACGTTTGCGGCAGGGCCACCGGGCATTGCAATGTGTAAGTCAGCATACCGATTGACGCCCAGGGCCTCTTTCAATTTGCCATTGATAGTTAACGCCAATTTATTGACTGTGCCCGCCACGTCGTCGGCATAAACGTCTAATCGCTCGCTTTGCTGATCCCAAACGAGTCGACCATTGAGTCCGGTAATTTCGAGAGGCTGAGCCAGGCGTTGTGCGTGCTTGAGCGTAAAGTCCGCGTCCGCAAAACGCAGCGCCGCATCGCCATTGACGAGCGATAGTTCTGCATCCAAGCCCTCGATGGCTGGGGCGGCCCGGTGAGCATGACTCGACAGTTTCCGGAACGCTGCGGTCGCGTAATGCGGGTTGGTTTTTCCTTCTCCGCGACGCCAGACGGCTTCCACATGTTCAACGCTGCCGCTCGGTTGTAAGCCCTCGAGCAATTCCCGAGAGCTCTGTGGCAACGGTGTCAAGCCAGCGGTTAACACGCTGAGCGGCGCGACCGGCAAGTCGTGCCCGCGAAACGTTACGGCGCTCAAGGAATTGCGGTGTTGCGCCCAGGTCATCGAGAAACGACTGTCCGAAAACTCGCCCGCCGCGTCAGGCAGTTCGATATCGACGACATGCAATTGCCAGCCTTCACTATCCCGCGTTAGCTGCCCGAGAGCGCTAAGCAGCAATTCTTGCTCTTGTTGACCTGACATTGCGCCAACGTCAAAGCGAAGACTCTGCAACTGAGCGTCTCGCCACACACTGGAACCGGCGAAGTTAAGGCGTGCCGATGGCAGTTGCTGGCCATGCCATGCCGATTGCTTGATAAGGTATTCGCTATCGATGTCAGCAATGCTGAAATCAATACCACCTTCCCATTCGGAACTCAGTGGATCGCCGCGGGCCGTAAACGAGATAACCAAACGGCCGCCCATCTCGGTTGGCAAATCGACGAACGTCGTAACGACTTTTGAACCGAGGTGGTTACGAATGGTGAGTGTCAGATCTGACACGGCATAACTGCGATCGGCGCGCAAGTCAGTGAAAGTCAGATCCGCCCGCGTAACTGCAAAGTTGTCTTGCTGGAGTAGCCAACGCAGCACAGGCGACCGGGTCGGCGGCAACCCAGCGACGGATATGCGGCCCTGTTCGTCTCGCACCAGCGCCAGTTCGACGCCGGAAACGGTCAGCGTGTTTGGCTTCAGACTGCCGCTCAGGAGGGATCTAAGTGGCGCCAGACTGATGGTGGCGTGCTCGAACCGGATTACTTCCACATCACCATCGTTGCTCAGAATCGCAATGTCGTCGACGCTGATTTGCGGAGCCCAGCCATCCCAACTTGCCTCGATATTTCCGATCAGGGCCGGCCGTCCGACCGTTTCACTTACCCAGGCAGCGACCGCGACGCGTTGCCCGTCGATCTCGGGCAAGAGCAGGCGAACGATCGTCACCAGAGCAGCGCTCGCAATCAGAATTGCGGCTATCCCGGCCCAGGCGAAGTCAACTACAAATGAGAAGAGTTTTCGCATCTGGTTTCAAAGACTATGGACAGGAATCGGAAACACGGTGGGACCGGGCACGGGCAGTCGGGAATCTGCGCGAATATCCGGTGGTCGCTGTGTGCCGGGATTCAACACGGCCGCGCTGAATTCTAATCTCAAGATAGCGAGCTCACAAAAGGACGATATCGTATTGATCCTGCGTATACGCTGGTTCGGCCTGGAAGCCGATAGGAATGCGGGTGAATGCTTCCAGTTCAACAATACTGTCGGACTCTTCGTCGAGCATGGCGTCGACTACCGCCTGGGACGCAACGACTAACAGTCGTTGCGCGTCGAATTGGCGGGCTTCGCGCAAGATTTCTCGAAATATGCTGAAGCACACAGTTTCCACAGTTTTAACCGAGCCCGCGCCGCCGCAGGTTTTGCATGATTCGCACAATATATGCTCAAGGCTTTCACGGGTTCGCTTGCGCGTGATCTGCACAAGTCCGAGCGACGTTACTTCGCTGATAGAGGTACGCGCATGATCGCGCTCGAGACATTTCTCCAACGTTCTCACAACTTGTCGCTGGTGTTCCGCGTCAGTCATATCGATGAAATCGACGATGATGATGCCGCCGAGGTTGCGCAAACGTAATTGCCTGGCGAGTGCGTGAGTTGCTTCAAGGTTCGTTTTGAATATCGTTTCTTCAAGATTGCGATGACCGACAAATCCGCCGGTATTAACGTCGATCGTGGTCATGGCCTCGGTCTGATCGATAACCAGATGACCACCTGATTTAAGATCGACCCGGCGCTGCAGAGCGCGCTGAATTTCATCTTCAGTTGAATATAGATCGAGGATTGGGCGCTCACCGGGATAGTGTTCGAGCCGCGGCAATAAATCGGGCGTAAATTTTTCCGCGAATTCACGCACGCGCACGAAATTTTCTTTTGAATCGATGCGAACCTTTTCGACGGTCGTGAGCGAGATGTCGCGGATGGTGCGCAAAACCAGCGGTAAGTCTTCATAAATTCGCTGCGGCGCACCGGCTGCCGCGATTCGCTCATCGATGGACTGCCACAGACGCTCGAGAAAAAGCATGTCTGCTGCGAGTTCTTCGCGCTGCACTCCCTCAGCCGCCGTTCGGGCTATAAAGCCGCCGCTGCCTGCCTCGGATTCTGCCAGCCGACTCAGCTCCACAGTTCCCGCCAGTTCGTCCAGCGGACGCAGATCGGGTCGCAACTCGAGAATCAATTCGCGCAAGCGCTGCCTTTCGTCCTCGTCTTCGATGCGTTGTGAAATTCCGAGTGTGTTGCTATTTGGGACATAGACTAAATAGCGCGACGGCATGCTGATTTGAGTCGTGAGGCGTGCGCCCTTGCTTCCCAGCGGATCTTTAACCACCTGTACAACCAGCTGCTGGCCTTCTCTTACAGCTCGTTCGATGGTCAATTCGTTCGCATCGTCGCTATCCCGGCGCGGCCCCCCGGCGATATCAGAGACGTGCAGAAAGGCAGTCCGCTCCAGGCCTACTTCGACAAACGCAGCGCCCATTCCAGGCAGTACGCGACACACGGTTCCTTTGTAAATATTGCCAACCAGACCGCGACTGCGATTGCGTTCAATCGCCAATTCCTGCAGTACGCCGTTTTCGATAACAGCGACGCGGGTTTCCTGGGGGGTGATGTTGACGAGGAACTCTTCAGCCATGTTGGAACCGCTTTCAGAGCTATGAGACAGAGAACGATGAAGGTGCGCCGCATTATAGCGACCGCCGCAGTCGCGAAGCCAGAGGCGCCGAACTGCAACGCATTGCGTGCCGTTCCATGGCCTGAACATGGGGATGAGAATCGTACTTTTCTCGATTTGAGTTAAGCGTATAATGCGCGCGCCACGCCATGCTGATATCCACATTCAACGACACACTAACGATGGTTCTCGCCATCGGTGACGGCAAGTCACTAGAACCCCTAACTACGCGTCGGGCTGTCGCAGCGATGCCGTTTGGTGGCAGCTACCGCATCATTGATTTCGCGCTTACCAATTGCCTGCACTCGGGATTGCGCCGAATCATGGTGATGACGCAGTACAACGCGTTGTCCTTACACAACCACATTCGTGACGGCTGGTCGATATACAACACCGATTTGGGTGAGTATGTGATGCCGGTTACGCCACCAATTCAGTCAACCGTGTCGACCTATGCTGGCAACGCCGACGCGCTGTACAAAAACCTTTACCTGCTTGACGGCGCACGTGAAGAGAACGTACTGCTGGTCGCCGGCGAGCAGATTTACCGTATGGATTACGCTGCTGTATTAGCCTGGCACAATCAGCAGGGTGCCGATGTCACGATAGGTTGCGTGCCCCCTTCGAACGCCAACGGCGGTCATTTTCAGGCAGGTATAGACCTCGACGGCGACGTCGTCAAAGCAGTGCACAGGAATAAACTGGTCGCCAACGCTGACGAAGATCTGTGGTTGCCAATGGGTGTCAAAGTAATCAAGCGCACCACCCTGATTGACCTGTTACACACTCTGGATGGCGCGGACCCCAGCGACTTGTCGGTCTCAGAGCTGGTGGGACGCAACCTCGGATCATGCAAGCGCGTGGCCGCTTATCGCTTCGGCGGGACGTCCGGCCGGGTCACCCGAGATCGCTATTGGCGCCGACTCGATTCGCTGGATCACTACTACACCGCAAACATGGATTTGCTCGAGCTTGAGCCGCCGCTCGACCTGTACCAGTCCAATTGGCCGATTCGCACCTACCAGACCCAGCGCCCGCCAGCCCGCACAGTTCCGGGCCGTTCGTGTAATGAAGGTATTTGTGTGAATTCGATCGTGTCTGGCGGTACGGTTATCGCAGGCGGCGGCGTTAATCGCAGCGTGCTTGGTAATCGCGTGTATATCGACGACAGCGCGACGGTCGAGGACGCCATTCTGTTTTCTGATGTCCACATTGAAGAGGGCGCACAGGTGCGCCGCAGCATCTGCGACCGCTACCTGCGTATTCCTGCCGGCGAGAAAATCGGCTTTGACGCCGCAGAAGACGCGCGCCGCTTTACGTTGACCGAAGATGGCGTGGTCGTGATTCCGTCGGATTATCAGTTCGAGACGTCGTCCTAGCGGTCGTTGAAAAACGTGGCGGGCAAGCCGCGCCGCAAACGGGCGCCGCAGTAGTTAATCAACATCCTGCTAGTCGGCACGTTCCGCTCCGCCTGACGGTGTAAACTGGGCCGCCCCGCAGGTGCCGGTCGCGCCATCACGCAGGAGAGCCTTGTTGTCCTTCGAATCCCGCCTCGCCGAATTCCTGCCGCCTGAGGCTTGCCTCACCTCTGCTGAGACCATGCGCCCCTACGAATGTGATGCGCTTACGGCCTACCATCAGGTCCCGCGCGTTGTGGTCGTGCCACACACGCGAGAGCAAGTCGAAAAAGTGGTTAAGTTATGCACCGAATTTGCTATTCCGGTGGTTTGCCGCGGTGCCGGCACCGGCTTATCAGGCGGTGCCTTACCACTCGACGGCGGCTGCCTTATGAGTCTGGCCCGCTTCAATCGAATTCTCGACATCGACACTGAAAATCGCACCGCGACAGTCGAGCCAGGCGTGCGGAATCTCGCCATTAGCGAAGCTGTGGCGGATCTTGGTCTGTATTACGCCCCTGATCCATCGTCGCAAATTGCCTGCAGTATTGGCGGCAACGTGGCGGAGAATTCTGGAGGCGTACATTCTTTGAAGTACGGTTTGACAGTCAACAATGTGCTCGAGCTGAAGATCCTCACCATGGATGGAGAATGGCTGACTATCGGCGGTCGCGCGCTGGACAGTGCCGGACTCGATTTGCTCGCGGTGATGCACGGGTCTGAAGGCTTACTCGGCGTGATTATGGAAGTCACGGTGAAGTTATTGCCAAAGCCCGAGCTCGCCCGCGTGCTGTTGGCGTCGTTCGACAGCGTTGAACAGGCGGGCCTTGCGGTCGCCGACATCATCGGTGCCGGCATCGTCCCCGGCGGTCTGGAGATGATGGACAAACTCGCTATCGAAGTTGCCGAGGCATTCGCGGGCGCGGGCTACCCGCTTGATGCCGCAGCCATTTTGCTTTGTGAAGTCGATGGCAATGAAGCCGAAGTTGCAGCCCAGGTGGAGCGCGTTGATGCCGTCCTCAGACAGGCCGGCGCGAGTGACATTCGCTTATCGGAGAATGAGCAACAGCGCATGCGCTTCTGGGCCGGTCGTAAAGCTGCCTTTCCGGCTTTTGGCCGCATTGCCGCCGATTATTTCTGTATGGATGGCACTATCCCGCGCAAACACCTGGCGCGCGTTCTCGAATCCATTAGTGCGTTGTCGGTTGAGTTCAACTTGCCGATTGCTAACGTTTTTCATGCAGGTGACGGCAACCTGCATCCCCTCATAGGCTTCGACGCCAATGACGACGACGAATTACGGCGAGCTGAACTGGTCGGGAGTCGCATACTCTCGTTGTGCGTTGAAGTGGGTGGCACGGTGACGGGTGAGCATGGTGTCGGAGTCGAGAAACTGAATGAAATGTGTGTGCAGTTTTCGAGCGAAGAACTAACACAGATGCATGCTTTGAAAACGGCCTTCGATCCGCGTGAATTGCTCAACCCCGGTAAAGCCGTGCCGACACTGCATCGATGTGCGGAATTCGGGGCCATGCATGTGCATCAGGGGCAATTGCCGCACGCTGAGCTCGAACGTTTCTGAGAATGGGCGGCACCTGGTGCTGTTCACGTCACTTTAGCAGTGCAGGGGCCGCCAGGGCTTAAGCGCTCAGGTCACACTCTCAAATCCCGTTGCCACCAAGCGGGACGGCGGATCCATATCAAGTTCAGGTTTGTGTGCCGCCGACGGTCAGGCTGTCAATTTTCAGGGTCGGTTGTCCTACTCCCACCGGTACAGATTGTCCGTCCTTGCCACAGGTGCCGACACCGTTATCAAGCGCGAGGTCGTTGCCGATCATCGATACCCGTGTCAGAACATCAGGACCGTTTCCAATCAGCGTCGCTCCGCGCAGGGGTGCGGTGATTTTGCCATCCTCGATCAGATAGGCCTCACTGGCGCTAAAAACGAATTTCCCATTGGTGATATCAACCTGCCCGCCGCCAAAACTAACCGCATACAGTCCACGCTTAACGCTGCCAATGATGTCTTCTGGCAGCTCTTGCCCCGGCAACATATAAGTATTGGTCATGCGCGGCATCGGGCGATGGGCATACGATTGGCGACGACCATTGCCAGTTGCCTCAACGCCCATCAATTTGGCGTTGTGTCGGTCCTGCATGTAGCCGCATAAGCGCCCGTTCTCGATGAGGACCGTTTTCCCGCCGGGCGTCCCTTCATCATCAACATTCAGTGATCCGCGCCGCCCGGGCAGCGTGCTGTCGTCCACCACAGTGCAATTTTCCGCGGCCACCTTTTCTCCCACTCTGCCACTAAAAGCGGACGTGCCCTTGCGATTAAAGTCGCCTTCCAGTCCATGACCGATGGCTTCATGCAAAAGGATACCAGGCCAGCCAGATCCGAGCACAACGGTCATTTCCCCGGCAGGGGCGGCTTCGGCCTCGAGACTGACCAGAGCCTGCCTGAGCGCCTCATCAGCAATGTGTTCGGCACCACCATCAGCAAACAACGTTGCATAACCACTGCGCCCGCCGCCGCCAAATGATGCGGTTTCGCTGCGGCCGTTCTGTTCCACAATCACGCCCACATTGAGCCGCACCAGCGGACGAATATCGGCGGCTAGGGTGCCATCTGCTGCAATCACCATGACGCAAGAGTGTTGCCCGGATAAACTCACCATCACTTCACGGACTCTCCCGTCTGCGCTGCGCACGCGCTCGTCCAGGGCGCGCAGAACCGCAAGTTTGTCTTCGGTCAGCGTGGTGGAGAGAGGATCGTCACTAACGTACAGCGAAGTGTCAGTCGCGAAGGGAGGGAGCAGTTGAATATCGCGGGATTGCCCCTGCCGTGTGATCGCCCGTGCAGTCTTCACCGCTTCTTTCAACGCCGGCAAGGTTAAATCATCGGAGTAGGCGAACCCGGTCTGTTCACCACTAATGGCACGTACGCCCGCGCCCTGACGGATGCTAAACACGCCCTCCTTGATGATGCCGTCTTCGAGGCTCCACGACTCAGTGCGTGTCGATTCGAGATAGATGTCGGCGAGATCGACACTGCCACCGCCCAGCTGGCCGGCAATGAGTTCCAGATCAGGCAGCGCGATACCAACGGGATCGAGCAGGTTCGAGCGTGCGAATTCAATAGGGTTTTCGGTCATTTCCGCATTATGAGCGATCGCAGCCAGATGTGTCGCCTTGTGGACCGAGACAGGGTCGGCAAGAGTGGTCTGGTGTCGCTCGAACACTGGCGTTTGACAGCACCGGGCGCGGTCGGTAGCTTTGCCGCCTCTTCACTCATGCCATAAGCAGAATTAATCCCGTGAGCACTGGTTTTTCACGCATCGATCGCCTGCCGCCCTACGTCTTTAATCAGGTCAATGATCTGAAAATGGCGGCGCGGCATCGGGGCGAGGATATCGTCGACTTCGGCATGGGCAACCCCGATCAGCCGACGCCAAAACACATTGTCGACAAGTTGTGCGAAGCGGCACAACGCCCGGACACCCATCGCTACTCGGTCTCACGCGGTATTCCGCGCCTGCGCAAGGCAATTTGTGACTGGTATCGAACCCGCTATGCCGTTGAGCTGGATCCTGAAACAGAAGCAATCGTAACCATCGGTTCCAAAGAAGGCCTCGCGCACCTGGCAATGGCGGTCGTTGACCGTGGCGATGCCGTACTGGTGCCGAATCCGGCCTATCCGATTCACCCCTACGGTTTCGTGATCGCAGGTGCGGATATTCGCCATGTGCCGATTGGCCGCGACATCGATTTTTTCGAAGAACTCGAAAACGCCATCCGCAATACCTGGCCGCGACCGAAAATGCTATTGCTCAATTTCCCCAGTAATCCCACCGCGCAATGCGTTGATCTGGAGTTTTTCGAGCGCATCGTCGCTATCGCTCGCGAGTACGGCATTTACGTGGTGCAGGATCTGGCTTACGCCGATCTTGTATTCGATGGGTATAAAGCACCTTCGATTATGCAGGTCGAAGGCGCGCGCGAAGTCGCCGTCGAATTCTTTTCCCTGTCAAAAAGCTACAACATGCCTGGCTGGCGAGTCGGCTTTATGGTCGGTAACCGAGAGCTGGTTAACGCGCTCGCGCGGCTCAAGTCCTATCTCGACTACGGCATGTTCACACCCATTCAGATTGCGGCCATTGCGGCACTGGAAGGTAGTCAGGAATGTGTGACTGAAATTCGCGACATGTATCAGACCCGGCGTGACGTGTTGTGCGAAGGGATGGAGGCGGCCGGTTGGTCGGTGGATAAGCCGCGCGGGACGATGTTCGTATGGGCACGCATTCCACCTGAGCTGGAACATTTAGGTTCGCTTGAGTTCACCAAGAAACTGATGGCAGAAGGCAAGGTCGCAGTTTCTCCTGGCATCGGTTTTGGAGAGTACGGTGATGCGTACGTTCGATTCGCGCTGATCGAAAACGCGCATCGCACGCGGCAAGCTATTCGCGGCATCCGAGACATGATGCGGAACGTCGGCTAAGTGGTGGAGAATCCTGTGTCGAAGTTAGCATCTGTGAAAGTTGGCGTACTCGGTCTGGGCACTGTCGGTTGTGGCACGCTCGACGTTTTGGCGCGCAATGCTGACGAAATTTCTCGTCGTGCTGGCCGCTCAATAGAAGTGGTGGCAGCCGCCGCCCGCGATCTGTCGAAACCGCGTGCTTTCGATTGCAGCGAGATTAGTTTGACCGATGATCCGTATGCGCTGGTTGCCGACAGTCGCATTGATATCGTCGTTGAATTGATTGGTGGCACCGAGCCGGCACGCGAATTGGTGCTGGCAGCTCTAGCTAACGGTAAACATGTCGTGACTGCCAACAAGGCGTTGATCGCCTTGCATGGCAACGAAATTTTTGCCGCTGCCCATGCGCAAGGCGTGACTGTTGCTTTTGAGGCCGCGGTAGCCGGCGGCATCCCGGTAATCAAAACTCTCCGTGAAGGGCTCGCTGGAAATACTGTGCAATCTCTGGCCGGCATCATCAACGGCACCTGCAATTACATGATGACTGCGATGAAAGATCGCGCGGCGAATTTCGACGAGGTACTTGTCGAAGCTCAGGAATTAGGCTACGCAGAAGCCGATCCATCTTTTGACATCGATGGCGTCGACGCAGCACACAAGCTCACGATCCTTGCAGCGATCGCGTTCGGCGTGCCGCTGCAATTTGAAAACATTTACGTCGAAGGAATTCGAGATATCGCGCTCGATGACGTGCGTTATGCCGAAGCGCTTGGTTACAGCATCAAACATCTGGCGATTGCTGCTAACGATAGCAGCGGTGTGCAACTGCGAGTACATCCTACGCTTATTCCCGCCCGCCACATGTTGGCGAACGTCAACGGCGTCATGAACGCGGTGTTGATTCGTGGCGATGCGGTGGGCCAGATGATGCTTTCTGGTGCCGGCGCGGGCGCCGAGCCAACTGCCTCCTCAGTGGTTGCCGATTTGGTCGACGTGGTGCGCGCGCTGACCACCGACCCGGGTAATCGTGTGCCACACCTGGCCTTTCAACCTGATGCCTTGTCGCAGGCCCCGGTGTGCCCGATGGCGGATGTTGAGAGTGCTTACTATCTACGCATGGATGCCCGCGACCAGCCGGGTGTGCTGGCCGACATCGCACGCATTCTCGCTTCCCACGAAATCAGCATTGAGGCGATCCGCCAGCAGGAACCCGCGGCGGCGGCGGTGACCGTGCCGGTTGTCATCCTGACGCAGCGCGTACGCGAACAGGCGATGCAACTTGCCATTGCGGAAATGACCGCACTTGCCGACATCCACGGCGACATCGTGCGCTACCGTATGGAGACATTCGCGTGAGTTCAGGCGGACATTACGTGGGCTTAATCGATCGCTACCGGGCACGCCTGCCGGTGACGGACGAGACCCGCATCGTCAGTTTGTCTGAGGGTAATACGCCGCTCATCGAGCTGCAGAACCTGTCCAATGATGTCGCGCGCGAGTGCCAGATTTACGTTAAGTTTGAAGGGCTCAATCCGACCGGTTCGTTCAAAGACCGCGGCATGACCATGGCGGTCACCCAAGCCTTGAGTGAAGGTGCGGAGGCAATCATCTGCGCCTCGACCGGCAACACGTCAGCATCCGCTGCTGCCTACGCCGCGCGCGCGGGCATGCGCTCGTTCGTGCTCATCCCGGATGGGAAGATCGCACTTGGCAAACTTGCCCAGGCCATGATTCAGGGTGCCGTGGTCATGCAAATTCAGGGCAATTTCGATGACGGCATGCGCATCGTTAAAGAGATGGCGCACGCCGCCCCGGTTACGATCGTGAATTCCATTAACCCTTACCGCCTGCAAGGGCAAAAGACCGCTGCTTTTGAGATTGTCGATGCGCTGGGGCGGGCCCCGGACTATCACTGCATTCCGGTCGGGAATGCGGGCAACATCAGCGCTTACTGGACCGGGTTTAGTGAATACGCAGGAGTAAAACCAGCGACCGCGGCGTGCGCTTATTGCGACACTGACTGTGTCTTCGACTTTGCCCCGGAGTGCGACAGCCGACCAGTCATGCTCGGTTACCAGGCGGCTGGCTCGGCGCCATTTATCGCCGGCAGCATGGTCGATGATCCGGAAACCGTCGCTACGGCAATCCGCATCGGACGGCCGCAATCGTGGGATTTGGCGTGGGCCGCGAGTCGCGAATCGGGTGGCTGGTTCGATAGTTTCACTGACGCTGAGATTCTCGCGACACAAAAATTTCTGGCCTCAAGCGAAGGGTTGTTCTGCGAACCTGCTTCTGCAATCTCGGTGGCCGGTGCGTTGGCTGATATCGCGTCCGGCAAGATTCCTGCAGGGAGCATTGTCACCTGCACTCTCACTGGCCACGGTCTGAAAGACCCGGATACGGCAATCAGCCAGAGCGCTGGTGGAGTCATCAAAGTTGCGGCTGAAAGTGACGCAGTGAAACGCGCGATCCTCGAAAATCTTTGAGTGTTGCTCGGCGCTCCGCGACGCGCCAGATAGTCGTCTTTCGCCCTGCGCGGCTGCCACGAGAGCTGCCGAGAACCATCGTCGCACACCCATGGCTGCGACGACTCACTGGCTTATGAATGCATCCGTCGAAATCTACGCCCCCGATCTTGTCCGCGAACTCGAACACGGCCTGGCGAGGCACGACATGCGCGCCCGGTCGCTGGTGACGATGCTTGCGCGTGCAGATTACGAGCCGTGCCGTGAGCGCGATTTCGTCGCTGCCGTCTTGGCAGCTTGCGGGTGTGAGTACGCAGGCGCCGGAACCGCACCGCTGGCGGCCGCACTTGCGGCGTACGATTTAGACGACACGCCAAGCGCAGACGTGATGTGTTCGGAACCGGTTTATCTGCGTGCCGACGCCGCTCGGGTAGTGCTGTTCGACGCGGCCAGTATAGGGTTGAGCGCGACCGAGTCTGACGCCTTGCTGGCGTTGCTCAATCCGGCGTTCGCCGATCAAGGACTACGCTTTCGTCGCGGACGTTCACCCCTTCGTTGGTATGTTGAAGGTGTCGCGCTACCACATTTTGAGAGTGCTGCGCCGCGTACCTTGCACGGGACTGCGCTCGAACCCAACATGACGCAGATGCGCGGCTTGGGGCCATTGAACACGGTGATGACGGAAATTCAAATGCTGTTGCACGAATGCCCCGTCAATCAGGCGCGCGTCGAGGCCGGCAAACCACCCGTTAACAGTATCTGGTTCTGGGGTGCCGGTTCGTTGACTGCACCCGACAACCCCTCGGCACAGCATCTGATCTGCGCAGATGACATCGCGGCCGCCTGTGCCGGGTATTTCGCCATCGACTACCACCGTAATGCGCACACTCTGGCTGGCATTGTGAGCCGCGCGACAGGGCCGGTCGCCATTTTGTGCCCACCAGATTCAGCCGAGGGTCGGCTGAAGCCCTTCATGGACGAGATATTTCAACCGGCTTTGGTGGGTTTGCGCGAACGGCGCGTCGCCGACATCAGTGTAATAACGGGTCCATCGCGTTTTGTTCTCAGCCGCGCCGCATTGCGACGTTTCTGGCGCCGTTCGCAGCCGTTTTTTGCGCGCTTCGTCAGTCGCACGCGCGGGGCTGCTGAAACATGATCAGTCAGCCGCGCATAGAGCGCCGCGTCGTTGCTGATGAGAGCGGCTTACCCCCCGAGTTGCCCAGCGTGATAAGACGCGTGCTGGCGTCGCGCGGCATTGCAGACCTGGCGCAGATTGATACCTCTTTACGTGGGCTGCATCCGGCTACGGCATTGGGCGGGCTCGAAGCGGCAGTCGATTTGATCGAATATTGTCTGCGCCACGATGAGCCGATTCTCATCATCGGGGACTTCGATGCCGACGGTGCGACGAGCACTGCGCTTGCAGTCCGCGCGCTTCGCGCGATGGGCGCGGCAACGGTGGATTATCTGGTGCCGAATCGATTCGAGTTCGGCTACGGTCTGACGCCTGAGATTGTCGCGCTCGCGGCCGACCGCAGGCCGGCGCTGATTATTACTGTCGATAACGGTGTGTCCAGTATTGAGGGTGTCGCGGCAGCACAGGCGGCGGGCATCAAGGTGGTGATCACCGATCATCATTTACCGGGTCGCACTTTGCCGGCTGCGGACGCGATGGTGAATCCGAATTTGGTCGATGACGCTTTCCCGAGCAAGAATCTCGCCGGTGTGGGCGTTATTTTTTATGTCATGAGCGCGCTGCGCGCACGCTTACGTGAGGGTGGGTGGTTCCAAAGTCAGCATCTTACCGAACCTCGCATGGCTGAATTGCTCGATTTGGTTGCACTGGGCACGGTCGCTGATGTCGTCGTGATGGACGCTAACAACCGGCGTCTGGTCGGACAGGGGTTGGCGCGAATTCGTGCTGGACGCTGCAATTCCGGCATCAGCGCACTGATCGATATCTCAGGCCGCCAGCGCGAGCAATTGACGACCAGCGACCTCGGCTTTGCGCTCGGTCCACGTCTCAATGCGGCCGGCCGCCTGGCCGACATGTCGCTCGGGATTGAGTGTCTGATTAGCAACAGAAACGAGCACTGCGCCGTCATCGCCGAGCAATTAGACAAACTCAATCGCGAGCGGCGCGATATCGAGGCAGAAATGCGCGACCACGCGTTCGATCTGATTGACGGCGCGCTGCCCGACACCGAGAACGCCGAGCTGCCGGCGGCATTTTGCGTACATCACGAACAATGGCATCAGGGCGTTATCGGGATTGTCGCAGCGCGCGTCAAAGACCGTTTCCATCGACCTGTGATCGCCTTCGCCAGCGTCGACGGTGGAACCCTCAAGGGCTCGGCTCGCTCGATACCGGGGATCCATATTCGCGATGTTCTGGACGCCGTCGCGAGCCGTAACCCCGGTTTGATCTCGCGTTTCGGGGGACATGCCATGGCCGCCGGTCTGACCTTGCCGGCTGAGCAATACAGCGATTTCATGCGCGCTTTTGTGAACGTCGTTGGCGAATATCTTGATGCCGAGACGCGCGACAAAAAAATCGCCAGCGATGGTGAACTCGCAAGCTCTGATTTCAACCTCGACCTGGCCCGCGAGCTTGCTCATTTGGCGCCATGGGGACAGGGCTTTCCCGAGCCGCGTTTTGACGGCGTGTTCAAGATTGAAGATCGACGTGTGGTCGGCGGGACACACGCGAAACTGGTGCTTAGTGCTGAAGGGCATCACGAGACCGTGGCAGCAATTGCGTTCGGGGCCGCTGTGCAACCTTGGTTTGCCGATGCCGAATCTATTCGCGCCGTGTTTAAACTCGATATCAACAACTACCGCGGTATCGATACCTTGCAATTGGTGATTGACCACGCCGAACCGGCCTGAACTGCCTATGCAAAAGTGCGTGAGTATGCCGGGCGAGCACGGCGCGGTGTCCAAGGCGCGGAATTTATAGCTGATAAATGAGTGTCGCGGCGCGCCGAGCAACGCAACTATCGGAACTGGGCTCACACTTTTTCAGGGGTTCCTTAACAGCAGGCAGTACAGCGACTACAATGCGCGGCCCCTGACTTTACCGTTGCGCGCACCATGGAACTCAACCCGCTTTATACTTCGATCAAAGACATGCTCAAGCGTATCGAAGCGCTGAGGGGGTATCTTTGACTACGCGGTTAAGGCTGAGCGCCTGCTAGAAGTCGAGCGCGAACTGCAAACTGGCAATGTCTGGGACGATCCGGAGCGTGCTCAGGCATTGGGTCGCGAACGGTCTGCGCTTGAAGGGGTGGTGCATACCATCGAAAGTCTCGAAACGCGCGTCGCTGATGGTCACGATCTACTCGAAATGGCCGATGCCGAGAACGACGAACAGACCGTTACCGCCGTACGCGAAGATCTGGGTATAGCCGAGCAAGAGCTCGCTGGACTCGAATTCAAGCGGATGTTTTCTGGCCCGATGGACCCGAACAACGCCTTCGCCGAGATCCAGGCTGGTTCTGGCGGTACTGAGGCGCAGGATTGGGCGGACATGCTCCTGCGGATGTATCTGAAGTGGGGTGAAGCGCATGCATTTGAATCCGAACTCATAGAAATCTCGGCCGGCGACGTCGCGGGTATCAAAAGTGCGGTCATCAAATTCAGTGGCGATCACGCCTTCGGCTGGTTACGCACTGAGACCGGAGTGCATCGGCTGGTACGCAAATCGCCCTTCGACTCCGGTAACCGCCGGCATACGTCGTTTGCATCAGTATTCATATCGCCAGAAATTGACGACGCGGTGGCGATCGAGATTAACCCGGCCGATTTACGTGTCGATACCTATCGTGCCAGCGGTGCTGGCGGACAGCACGTCAATAAAACTGACTCGGCAGTACGTTTGACTCACGCGCCCAGCGGCATCGTGGTGCAGTGCCAGAATGAACGCTCACAGCACAAGAACCGCGACCAAGCCATGAAGCTACTGCGCGCGCGCTTGTATGAGCAGGAGATGCTCAAGCGAAGAACCGAACAACAGGCGCTCGAGGACAGTAAGGCGGATATCGGGTGGGGCTCGCAGATTCGATCCTATGTGTTAGATCAATCGCGAATCAAAGATCTCAGAACGGAAGTCGAGACCGGTAATACCCAGGCAGTGCTCGATGGTGCACTCGATCAATTCATTGAAGCGAGCCTCAAGCAAGGCTTGTAGGGAGCGATAGTCCATGGCTCAACAAGGTACAGGTGCCAGCGAAGCACAGTTGCTTCAGCAACGGCGCGCCAAACTCGATCAACTGCGCGCCGACGGAACCGCCTACCGCAACGATTTTCGACGCGACGCGCTGGCCGGTGAGCTGCAGCAGCAATTCGCTGAGGCCAGCGCCGAGGAGCTGGAACAGAACCCGCAACGCGTCGCGATCGCAGGCCGCATGATGACGCAGCGGGTGATGGGGAAGGCATCGTTCGCCCATATCAAGGATATGAGCGGCGATATCCAACTCTACGTCAAGCGCGACGCGCTTGCGGAAGGCCGCTATGCAGACTTTAAAAAATGGGATCTGGGCGACATTCTCGGCGCACGCGGCACCATGTTTCGGACCCAGAAAGGCGAACTGTCGGTGCTGGTTGATGACATTATTTTGCTGACCAAGGCACTGCGGCCTTTGCCCGAAAAATGGCACGGACTGACCGACGTCGAAGCGCGCTACCGTCAGCGCTATCTCGACCTCATTATGAACGAACAGACGCGCGAGACTTTTCGCCTGCGCAGCCGCAGTGTTGATTTCATTCGCCGCTTTTTGCAACAGCGCGGATTTCTCGAAGTCGAAACACCAATGATGCAGCCTTTACCTGGAGGTGCCGCCGCGCGACCGTTCATCACGCATCACAATACGCTTGAGATGGACTTGTATCTGCGCATCGCCCCGGAACTGTATTTGAAGCGACTGGTAGTCGGCGGGATTGAGAAAGTATTCGAGATCAATCGAAATTTTCGTAATGAAGGACTCTCTACCCGACACAATCCTGAATTTACGATGCTGGAATTTTATGAAGCCTATGCTGACTACGAGGATCTAATTCACCTGACCGAGGAGTTGTTGCGCGAGCTCGCCATCGACATTACCGGTTCCAGCGTGTTGGAGTACCAGGGACAGTCGTATGATTTCGGGCAGCCGTTCGAACGGATGACCGTGGTTGAGGCGATTCTTGCCCACAATAAGGACGTGACGCTGGCCGATCTTGAAGATGAGCAGCGCGCGCGCAGTGTCGCCGAAGGATTGGGTGTACCACTACAAGCAAGCTACGGGCGGGGCAAGGTCCTGATTGAGATCTTTGAGAAGACGGCTGAGCCTAATCTCGCCGGGCCGATATTCATCACTGCCTACCCAGCTGAGGTCTCGCCCCTGGCAAGGCGGAATGATGCGGACCCGTTCGTCACCGATCGCTTCGAGTTTTTCGTCGCCGGACGTGAAATCGCCAACGGTTTTTCGGAACTCAACGATCCAGACGATCAAGCCGAAAGATTTCGCGAGCAAGTTGCCGCTCAGGACGGTGGTGATAAGGAGGCCATGCCATACGACGCAGACTATATCCGCGCACTCGAGCACGGCATGCCGCCGACCGCCGGTGAAGGGATTGGTATCGACCGGCTTGTCATGCTGTTGACCAACGCAGCCTCGATTCGGGATGTCCTGTTGTTCCCCCAACTGCGACCGCAGGCCGACGTGAATGAGGGTTCTAGGGGCTAATGGCCGTTTGAGGGACAACAATGCTAAGGTCGGCCGTGGGGTCGAACTGGCGAGAACTAATTGCAGCGAGGATGAAACTTCGCTGCTCAGGTCGGGTCTATTCCTCCGAGCTTTGGGAGTGAGCTTAAGCTGGTGAAAGCATTCGTCGGCGTTGAGGACAAGTTCCAAATTCAGCACTTCGCCCAGAGCGAAGGCCATAATTCAGACTATCTGTACATTCAGGAGACGAAATGACATGGATAAGAAAATCCAACTGAAGCCTGTTGCTGCGGCAATCGGTGCCACCTTCGCGGTTACTCTGGCGGCTTCTCCGCTTGCTAACGCAGCCGACAACCCGTTTTCAGCTGTTGAACTCGGCACCGGCTACATGGTTGCTGGCGACCACACTGAAGGTAAGTGTGGCGAAGGCAAATGCGGCGAGTCCAAGGGTAAAGACAGCAAGGGCGCTGAAGGCAAATGTGGCGAGTCCAAGGGCGCTGAAGGCAAATGTGGCGAGTCCAAGGGTGCTGAAGGCAAATGTGGCGAGTCCAAGGGCGCTGAAGGCAAATGTGGCGAATCCAAGGGCGCTGAAGGCAAATGTGGCGAATCCAAGGGCGCTGAAGGCAAATGTGGCGAATCCAAAGGCGCTGAAGGCAAATGTGGCGAGTCCAAGGGTGCTGAAGGCAAATGTGGCGAGTCCAAGGGTGCTGAAGGCAAATGTGGCGAGTCCAAGGGTGCTGAAGGTAAGTGCGGCGGCTAAGTTCGCTGATCTGAACCTTATGCCTGAGATGACTTGTGTCGCGTAAGTACCCAGTTCGCGGCACCGGTCTGGGATTCCGGCGGGCACTGATGGGCCCGCTGGAAGACCATGGCACCGCGGCCGTGGATTTCATGGAAGTCGCGCCAGAAAACTGGATTGACCTCGGCGGACACCTTGGCCGCCGTTTTCGACAATTCACCGAAGCTGTACCGTTCGTATGTCACGGGCTATCGCTCAATATCGGTGGACCGGAGCCGATTGACGAACCTTTTGTAAAGCGTGTCGGTCAATTTCTCGATCAGCACCAGATCAGGTGCTACAGCGAGCATCTGACTTTCTGTGCCGATGACGGCCACCTCTACGACCTGATGCCGATTCCCTTTACTGAGGCCGCCATCGAACACGTCGCGGAGCGAGTGATGCGGGTCCAGGACATTCTCGGACGCCGCCTGGCACTGGAGAACGCGTCGTACTACTGCGCACCCGGCGCCGAGATGAGCGAAATAGAGTTTCTCAGAGCGGTGCTGGAGCGTGCGGATTGCGATTTTCTTCTGGACATCAACAACATCTATGTCAACAGCGTTAATCATGGTTACGACGCGCACGAATTTCTCCGTGCTCTGCCGGCAGAGCGCATCGCTTACGGCCACATCGCCGGACACTACAACGAAGCACACGATCTGATTGTCGACACTCACGGGGCTGATGTGATCGACCCGGTGTGGGCTTTGCTCGATGAGGCGTACGACTGTTTCGGCGTCTTTCCAACGTTGTTGGAAAGAGATTTCAATATCCCGCCGCTCACGACTCTGCTGCAAGAAGTTGCGCGCATCAGCAGCGCGCAAAGCTCGGCAGTTGTGACGCCGGCGAGCCGTGCCAACCATGGCTGAGGCGAATTTCCGTGAGCTTCAATACCAATTCGGTGCGCACATGCGCGATCCGGACAGGCATCCGGGGCCGGCCGGGGTTGAAGACCGACGCCTGAAGATCTACCGCGATCTGTTGTACAAAAACGTCGAGAGTTTCGTTGCCAATGCGTTCCCCGTATTGCGGCGTCTCACCAGCGACGAGCGTTGGCACGCGATGGTGCGAGACTATTTTTCTCGCCATCGTGCGCGCACCGGACTATTTCCGAAAATGCCCCAGGAATTTCTGCATTACCTGAACGAAGAACGCGATGATGAACATGATCCGCCGTTCATGCGCGAACTTGCGCACTATGAATGGCTCGAAGCGGAAGTGCTTTTCGATCCGCGTGAACTCGACGACGTTCCGTTTTCTAAGCCTGCCGAACTGCCGGACGGGTGTGTGGTCGCCAATCCGGTGATGCGTTTACACACCTACAATTATCCGGTGCATCAAATTGGGCCGGGTGTCGAGCCCATTGGTGCCTCTGCCGAGCCCACCTACCTCGCAGTTTTTCGACGTCGTGACGACAAAGTCGGGTTTATGCAACTGAATGCCGTCTCGGCGCGGCTGTTGGATTTGATCGTAACCAACGATGGCCTATCCGCGCGAAACTTGCTCTGTCGAATTGCCGAAGAGCTCGGGCAGCGTGACGTTAACCTCATCATGGATGCCGGAATCGGTATTCTGCATTCGTTTGTGGACCAAGATATGATTCTTGGCACTGTCGCGGCGCACGCCTAAAGTATCAGTTTCGCATTTGACGACGGGGCGATCGCCGTTTCCCAGCGTTTGAGCCGCACTGTTCATTGGTCGGCTTAGGTCACGCACAGATCGATTGTGAGGACATCTATGGATACTTCGGCATTGATGCTGGTAGTCAACGGCTTCGCCGTTCTATGCGTATTGGCGCTCGGCTGCCTGATCGTTACGGTGGTCGTGTTGTATGTGATAGACGTGTCGCAAACAAAACACGCGGTGCGCAGGAATTACCCGGTCATCGGTCGACTACGTTATTTCTTTGAAGAACTGGGCGAGTTTTTTCGGCAGTATTTCTTCGCAATGGATCGCGAAGAAATGCCCTTCAATCGAGCCGAGCGTTCGTGGGTCTATCGAGCGGCAAAAGGGGTCGATACGACAGTCGCTTTTGGCTCCTCGAAAGATTTACGCCCGGTCGGCACGGTTATCTTTGTCAATACCGCATATCCCACGCTCGACGAAGATGCGGCCCAACCGCGTGCCGTCACCATCGGCGCTGATTGCGAACATCCGTACCGCACAGCATCAATACTCAATATTTCAGGGATGAGTTACGGCGCGATTTCACGACCGGCTGTGTTGGCGTTATCGCGGGGCGCCGCACAAGCGGGTATCTGGATGAACACCGGCGAAGGCGGGCTGTCTTCTTTTCATCTCGAAGGGGGCGCAGATTTAGTATTTCAAATCGGTACAGCGAAATACGGAGTGCGCGACGAACGCGGCGAACTATGCGACAACAAGTTGCGGCAACTCGCGGCCCACGAGCAAGTCCGCATGTTCGAGTTGAAACTGTCCCAGGGAGCGAAACCGGGTAAAGGCGGCATCCTGCCGGCCGCGAAAGTGAGCGCGGAAATCGCGACCATCCGCGGCATTCCAATTGGCGAGGCATCGATCAGCCCGAATCGCCACCCGGAGATCAACAACGAGAACGATTTGCTCGATGTCATTGAGCGCATCCGCCGCGTGACTGGCAAGCCGACCGGATTCAAGGCCGTTATTGGCTCTCCGGATTGGCTGGAGAAATTATTCGAGGTGATTCAGGAGCGCGGGATGGCCAGTGCGCCTGATTTCATCACTGTTGATAGTGGCGATGGCGGGACCGGCGCCGCGCCGATGAGTCTTATTGATAACGTTGGACTGCCTCTACGAGAAAGCCTGCCGCTAGTGGTCGATAAATTGAAAGAATACGGCTTGCGCGACCGAACCAAGATCATCGCGAGTGGAAAATTGATCACGCCAGCGGATGTCGCTGCGGCCATTTGCGCTGGCGCCGATTTCGTTGTCTCGGCGCGTGGCTTCATGTTTGCTCTGGGCTGCATCCAGGCTTTGCAGTGCAATCGCAACACCTGCCCGACCGGTATAACGACCCACGACAAGCATCTGCAACGCGGTCTGGACCCGACCAACAAAGCGGAACGAGTGCGTCAGTACGCGAACACCATGCATCATGAACTCGGTGTGATCGCGCACTCCTGCGGCGCCATCGAACCGCGGCGTCTGAAGCGTTCGCACTGCCGCATCGTGCAGTCGAGCGGGCGCTCTGTTGCCTTGAACGAGCTGTACCCCGATGTCCAAACGTTGAACGTTGCCGGACTCGCCAAATAGAAATGACTTGATCGACACGGCGCACGGAACTTTTCTCTACCGGCTACTCCAATATCCGAGTGTTGATGAACTTGATGATGAAGCCGGTAGTGTCACCTGGTGATGGTATCGCTGACCGCTAACAGGGGAGCAGGAACGTGCAAGGGGCAATTAGGCTATTAAATAGGGTTCAGGATCTTCTGGGCTTGTCGAGACACGTGGACTTTATCGCGCCGCTCCTGCTGCGGTTGTATCTGGTGCCTGTGTTTTTCTTCGCTGGCAGCAACAAGTGGAATCCGTTTGCAGAGGGTGGAACCTTCAACCCGGCGGAAGGGCTCGCGGATATTGCTCAATGGTTCGGCAATCCGGACTGGGGACTGGGACTTCCAGCGCCGTTGCTGATGGCCGTGCTGGCCTGGGCGGCAGAGTATTTAGGGGCGATCGCGCTGGCCTGCGGATTTGCAGTCCGATGGGTGTGCATTCCATTAATGTTCACGATGGTCGTGGCGATGACCACAGTTCACTGGGATCACGGCTGGCAAGCTGTGCACGATCTCAAAAGTCCACACCCCGCGGAACATGCCGAGGGCGCTATCGAGCGTCTGCATCGGGCGCGTTCGATACTCGAGGAACATGGCAATATCGAATGGCTCACCGAGCACGGAAACTTCGTGGTGTCCAACAACGGTATTGAGTGGGCCGCTACCTACCTCATCATGTTGCTGGCGTTGTTCTTTCTTGGCGGCGGGCGCTTGATTAGCGTCGATTATTGGCTCGCGCGAACCTTTCGGAACGCGCCCCCGGGCGATTAGCTAGCGGTCAACTTCGCGGTTTAGTTGGCCTCGTTCGCTACACCCATTGTGCTTCGGAATAAATTGACACGCGTCTAGGCTGTTCACTCAGGTGGCCTTTCGTATAGTGGACGCCCATTTTGACCAGCGCGTCGCGTTGCGATTTGGTCTGCGCATGCTCTGCAATCGTTTGCATACCTAGGGTGCGTGCTATGCGACTCAGACCGACGACCACTTCGTAGTCCACCGAGTTGTGCAGCATGTTGTCTACCAGGGTTGCGCGAATGCCGAGAAAATCGGCTTGAGACGATTTCACCAGATCGATAGCGTCGCTGCCGAAACCAAGATCTCCAATCATCAGGCGACACCCGTATTGCTTTAACGTAGACACGAAATGGCGAGCATGGTCGAGCCGCCCGGCGACGTTGGCATTCTCGAACGAAAAGCCGATGCGCGGACTGTAGTCGGGGTTGTCTTTTACGAGGTCGGAGATATAGGACAGCAGCCGTTCATTGGTCATGGCTTGTTGCGACAAGGGTACGAGGACCATATTCATCGCACTCAGAGCAGGGTGATTCAGGCGCAAGGCGTCAAGCGCAGCTTTAACGACCCAGCGGTCAACTTCCTCAGTGAGATGATGACGTTGCCCCAGTTCGGCGAGCTCGGAGCGCGGTATCATGAGCTCGTCTTTATTGCGAACGCCGACACTCAATTCACATTGTTTCTCTTCGCGATTATTTCCGCGTCCTGCTGCGGCGTAAATGGGTTGATAAAACAGCTCCAGGCGATTGCCGTCGATCGCGGTTTGAATGTCTTTAACGAAATCGAAAACGCGCGCTTGATTACTGATCACATTCTCTGAACGCTCGAATAACTGCACGCGGTTGCGTCCGAATTTCTTGGCAGCGAAGCAGGCCGAATTAGCCGCACGCATGATTTCTGCGACGGATTTACATTCGTGATTGATTGCGACAATTCCGATGCTGATCGACAGCGACAATGACGATCCCTGCCACTTGAAATCATGCCGTTCTATCGCGGCGCGCAAACTTTCCGCGATTTGCCGCGCCTTATCGGCCGGGCAGCTATAAAGCAGCGCACTAAACTCGTCGCCGCCTACTCGGGCCAGGGTGTCGGCGCCACGAATGCGAGAGCGCAACACTTCGGTCACGGTTTTTAGAACGGCGTCTCCGGCCGCGTTCCCATAGTTGCCGTTCAGGGCGCTGAATCTATCTATGTCCAGATACAGTAGCGAGTGTGCGTTGCGATTATCGTCCTGCGAACGACGCACCAGTTTCTTGAGCCGGATTTCGAACTCTCCACGGTTTATCGACCCGGTGAGTGGATCATGGGTTGCTTGCCATTCGACACTTTGGGTGCGCTGGCGCTTCGCGGTCACGTCACGCAGGACGTAGGATGCACCAACAAACTCGGCACGCTCGTCTTTAATTTCACTAACGATGTACTCGATACCGAAAGCAACGCCGTCGCGTCGTACCAACTGTGCATTCTCGTCAGTTTGCTGTACCCGATGCGTCAAGCGCAGCTGGTCGAAAATCTCGCGCGCCTGGTTGCGTTTATCCGGAGGCGAGACGATTCGCAAGACCGCTTCGACAGGCTGACCGGAAAATTCTTTGTGTGACCCGCCCAATAAAGCTTCGGCAGCGGGGTTTATGTAATCGATAGTGCCATCGGCGTCAGTTGCGATAGTCGCGTCGCTGAGGGCGCGCAGGAGGCGTTGACTGCGTTCGTTGGCAGAATACAAGCTGTCCAGGGCGGCTAACTTTTCATGCACCAGAAACGGCAGGCGCTGCTCAGGAATTGGTCCGCCGTGGCTGTCGGCAGATTGGAAGCCATGCGTTGCCGGTTGCAACAGCTTTTCAAGCAGGGATTGCAGGCGCGTATGGCTGCGATAGAACACACTTCCGGCCACCAGTAAACATCCGTTGGCGATGAGGACCCATAACACCGTGAGGAGATTGCCAGGCTCACGTACCAACGCTGCGACAGACAGCACCGTGAGGGTCGCCAGGAAGTAATGAAACGCATTTTTCTTGGTCGCGAAAACCGGTATACCAATCAGAGATACAGCAAAGGCAGCGGCCATCAGCACACTCAGTTGCATTGCGCTGGTGCCGGGCAGTAAGAGCAAAACCCCACCGCCCCAGGCCATGCCGAGCATCGCTGCGATGCCCGTATTAAAACTCGGGCTGGAACTGGCGGCGTTGCCGACCAGCGTGCCAGTTCGACTGGCGAGGTGGAGTAGCGCGTTGAGCAACGTGAAGCTGGCCCAGCCGGCCACTAGTCCGGGGCTGGCAGTCGGCGCCATCACTGTGGCCACCGCGGCGACGGCGACCAGGTTGATAACCGTCCAGATTCTGCTGAGTGCCAGCTCGTGCGGGGAGCTGACCGGCATGTCGTCGCCTCTGATGGCGACAATCGTGGTGGCATCCGGATCGATAGGTGAGGAGAAAGCAGAATTGTCCATGGCGCGTTATCCGGTTTGAAACGATGCGCCGGCGTACAAAGAGTCGTGGCAGGTTTTGCGCCGGCGCAGTGAATGCAAACTATTGTTAACGGAGCCAGAAAGGCGTGACGGCGGTCACACGCACCCCACCCCTTTCGCGAATTCCGTCACGAAAGTGCGCTTACGGGGCGCCAGTGTGAAGCAGTTCACGCCGCAGTGGTCGGCGTAAACTGCCAAGAGGGCGTTAGCTGCGTCGTTGAGCGCCGACGCGTAGACGGAGCGCGTTGAGCTTTATGAAGCCTTCTGCGTCGGCCTGATTATAGGCTCCGGCGTCGTCTTCGAATGTTGCCAGCGTCGCGCTGAACAGGCTATCGCTGGTTGACTTACGTCCCTCGACAGTGACATTTCCTTTGTAAAGACGCAGGCGCACGCTGCCATTCACGTGCGCTTGCGAGTCGTCGATCATGCGTTGAAGCAATTCTCGCTCTGGACTCCACCAGTAGCCGTTGTAAATCAGCGAGGCGTAACGCGGCATGAGCTCGTCTTTCAGATGTGCAACTTCGCGATCGAGCGTTAACGATTCTATGGCGCGGTGTGCACGCAACATAATCGTACCGCCGGGGGTTTCGTAACAACCGCGCGATTTCATACCGACGTAACGATTCTCAACGATGTCCAGACGCCCGATGCCATTTGCACCGCCGACCGTATTCAATCTGGCTAGCACGGCGGCAGGAGAGAGGCGCGTGCCGTCAATGGCGACGATATCGCCGCGCTCGTATTCGAGTTCGATGATGGTGGGTTGATCCGGCGCCTGCTCGGGCGATACCGACCAGCGCCACATGGTGTCTTCAGCCGTTGCCCACGGATCTTCCAGAATGCCGCCTTCGTAGGAGATGTGCAGCAGATTAGCGTCCATCGAGTAGGGCGAGCCGGTGGTCGATTTGTATTCGATTGGAATGTCATTGCGCTCAGCGTAGGCAAGCAATTTCTCGCGCGAATTCAGATCCCATTCTCGCCACGGGGCAATAACTTTGATCCCGGGTTCGAGTGCATAAGCGCCAAGCTCGAAGCGCACCTGGTCGTTACCCTTGCCTGTAGCGCCATGGGAAATAGCGTCAGCACCAGTCTCGCGAGCGATTTCGACCAGGCGTTTGGCGATCAACGGACGCGCTATCGAGGTGCCAAGAAGGTACTCACCCTCATAGATCGTGTTGGCGCGAAACATCGGATAGACAAAGTCACTGACAAACTCTTCCGTGAGATCGTCGATGTAAATTTCGCGCACGCCCATGCTCGTCGCTTTGGCGCGAGCCGGCTCGACTTCTTCGCCTTGGCCGATATCCGCTGTGAAGGTAACGACTTCGCAGTCATATTCATCGCGTAGCCATTTCAGAATGACGGAAGTATCGAGCCCTCCGGAGTAGGCCAGGACAACTTTATTGACGCTAAGTTTCGACATGGGCATAAGCGGCTTGCAGGGAAGAGGGCGGCATTGTGCCTATCCGCTGGCGCAAATTCTAGAAGCGCAGGGTGCTTCTCGCGCGGTTTTCCGGTGCGCAGCCGTTGTTGATGACAATGAGCGCGGCTAAATCTGCAACGCCGCTTCGAATATCGACATGAAGGCTGCCGGAGCTTCGGCGTGCGGCCAATGGCCGCCGCCAGCAACAGTTTCAATGCGGTAGTGGTTGAAATAGCGCTTGATGAGCGGCATTTGCGCAGCAGTGATGCGGTCCGACAGTTCACCGCGGATGAACCACGTCTCGCCGTTATACGTTGCGTTGTCCGGCACCGGTAAGGGGCCCAGAATATTCGGCATCTGGTCTTGCAATGCGGGAAGATTTGCGCGCCAGCGAGCCTCACCTTTGTCGAACATCAGATTCTGCAAAATGAACTGACGTACTGACAAGTCAGGGATAGCCTCCTGCAACAAAATGTCGGCGTCCGCGCGGCGCGCTACAAGACTGAGGTCGATGGCACGCATGGCAGTGATCATGTCGGCGAATCTGTCGTGGTAACTGACCGGCGCGATGTCGACATTAACCAGTCGCGCCGGCGCGACAGCACCATTGAGTACCATTGTCATGGCAACTTTCCCGCCCATGCTGTGGCCGACTAACACGAAATTCTGCAGACCGAGCTTTCCAATCAGCGCTTGCACGTCGCCGACCATATCGAGATAGGTCATTGATGGGTGATGGGCAGAGCGCCCGTGGTTGCGCAGATCGACGAGATAAAAGGCGTAATCGGCCGACATTCTTCGCGCCACACTCAGCCAGTTACGCCCGGCACCGAATAATCCGTGCAGGACCACCACGGGGCTGCCGCTCCCAACACATTCGTAATGCAGGTCAACGTTCATGAGCTCGATTTCAGATGGGCAGGAATCCGTTCGGGATTTAGAAAGTGCTGCGGCCAGAACCCGAGGATGGCGATGTCCTCTTCGATTCCAGCCATGATGTCGTATTCGCGAACCTGTTCTTTGCTGACCCAGCGGAATTCGGTGTGCTCGTGGTTCAGTGACACGTTGCCGGCCAGCCACTGCCATTGATAGAGATGAATCTCGAATTGCCCACCGTAGAACGTATCCCTTAAGGGCCCCACGTAACGCACGAGATTAACGTGGTGACCGGAACCAATTTCTTCCGTCATTTCTCGCGTCGCCGCTGCATCCGGCGATTCGCCAATCTCAATCTTACCTGCCGGGAGACCCCATTGGCCGGCGCCGAGGGACGCAACCGAGGAACGCTTCAACATCAGCAAGCGCTGCTCGGGATCGAGCATCAGATTAAGCGCATAGCGGGCGGTGGGCGCGGCCAATTCGGGCATACTGCTGGACGGCAATCTTCTAATTTAGTGGTGAACGCAGGCTGTGCAACACAATTTACACGATTCTTTGTCATCTCGAGCAACTTGTCGTGGCTCGCGACCGCGGTTTGAATCGCCGCCTTTTGGCGAGACGAATCCGCCATGGCAGTAACGGTCGTTAGGCTCGGTACGCCCAGAGCTGTTGGCGAGGGCCTGCGCATTGGCACCGTGCGACGACCGCCGCGCGGTGTCGCGCGGGAGCGCTTCGCCAAGGACGATTGGTATGACGTTTGGCTGCCTGTACTCGCCCCTAGCACCGAGGCGGTACGCGCGGCGCTGGATGCCGAAAGCGATGCCGATTGGCGCCGTTTCGAGCGCCGTTATCGTGCCGAAATGAATAAGCCGGCGGCTCGCCAATCCCTTGAATTGTTGGCCGCACTCTCGCTCCAGACGGATCTGGCGGTCGGCTGTTACTGCGCCAATGAGAATCGCTGCCACCGTTCTATTTTGCGCGAATTGTTACGCGAACTCGGCGCCGCGCTGCCCGCCTAGATCATTCAAGGCTAACGTCGCTGCACGGCGACGTCGCCAATGGTTGCAGAAGTTTCCTAGAAATACTTCAGACGCGCAGCAAGTCCGGTTCCAATGTCCGCGCGCGACCAGGCTTTGGCCAGCAATCCCACCACCTCGGTCTTTTCATCATCACGGGACTGGGCAGCGAGGCTCGCTGCCAGGCCCTGTAACGACCAGCCATTGTCCGGGACTTTCTCAAGGTCGAGGCGATAGACCTTCTCTGCGTCAGCGGCCCGTCCCAGATCTAGCAAAGCGGCGCCCAGTACTTGGCGGACCGGGAAAAACCAGTAAGGCGGTTCCATGTACGGAAGGCTGTCTTCTGCGGTAACGGCAGCTTCAAGTTTCGCAACGCGAGCGTCTGTTGAACCTGCGAGCGCAGCATCGAGCAGATGTTCGGCGATACCGAGCAAGGTATTGGCCGGATAGCCGAACTTTTGGAAAGCGTCGTCGCCGAAGTGTGCGGAATTCTCAGCAAAGCCCGCGCGTTCCTGTTGGGCCTCGTCTGCCCGGCTCTTGGCTGATAGCGCGATACCGCGAGCGGCGTGCCACATGGCGGTTGCGAAATGATAGTTGGCCGGCGGTTGTTCTTGTTCAAGGATCTCATCCCAACGGGCAAACCGCACCAGCCCGAACATCGGCACTGCGAGAAACTGCTCTAACAACGGGATATCGCCAATCAGGTTACGCGGCACGTTTTCGGCAAGTTTATGGGCCGCTTCGATGGCGATTTTGCTACGCCCTTCAAGACTCGCTGTGTACCACAGGAAGTGGATGTTGTGCGGGTAATACAGGGCGGGATAGAAACCCTGCGCACGGCATTGGTTGATATAGGACTCATCGGCCAACGAAGCCAGCTCATTCGCTTTGGTCGCGTCGTGGTAGCGGCCGATGCGAAGATAGATATGCGAGGGCATGTGTACCAGATGCCCCAACCCGGGCGCGAGGTCCGCGAGTCGATCTGCACCGGCCTCGGCGCGACCCGGTTGATCGGATGCTTCGACGGCATGGATGTAGAAATGAATCGCGCCGGCGTGCGCCGGATTACGCGCGAGAATCGATTCGAGCGTCGCAATGACAACATCGGTCATCGGTTTCGACTTGCCATCGCTGGTGTAGTAGTTCCATGGCATAACGTTCATTAAAGACTCGGCGTAAAGCGCAGCTGCATCGAGGTCGTCCGGATAGTGCGCTACAACTTCTGCCATGGCGTCGGCAAAAGCCTGATCAAGCGGCTTGCGGTCCGCCACGGCGGTGGCCTGATAGCGCGCTTGCAAGGCGTGAATGTAGGCTTGCTCGCGCGTCGTGGCACTAGCGGCGAGCCCGGCCGCTTTGCTGGCGGCGCTGAAGGCCGCCGCGACGTCGCTGTCCGCCATGGGTTTATTGATATTCGGGCCAAGAGCATAAGCCTCGCCCCAGAAGCACATTGCACAGGCGGGGTCCGCCGCTTGCGCAGCCCGAAACGAACGTACCGCCTCGGCGTGATTGAAACCGTAGGTCAACATCAGGCCCTGATTGAAATACTGTTGGGCATTTTCGGCGGCCGTGGTGATAGGCGCATTGTGATTGCCGATATCGCTGAATAGCGGGGCCGCCGCTTGTTCAGCCGCTTGCGTCTGTGTGGACGCGCATAGGGCGCACGCCAGTATCAATGTATAGATTGTCCGTCGTGCATTCATTGGCATCTCTTCTTTCACCCCTGTTACAGCCGTCGGTTGTGCGTGCGCGCCACGGCTTTAGCGCGATCTGATTGCAGTGCTTGTATCCGGAAATGCTAACGGAATTCGTGTTCCGCCGTCACTGCCTGTGCCACGTTACCCGAGTTTGGTGGTTTGCAGGTGCTTGTGTTGATGACCGTGTCGGGGTGATATTCACGAGTTGCACAGACAGAGGATGGCATCTTGAAAATAGTGAAATTCGCTTTCGCGCTCCTAGCGCTAGGCCATGCAGTGGTCCACGCCGATGGCGGACTAGGTAGCAAACCTGTGCTTAGCCTGGCGCTTGCAAAGCGTATGGCGGACGCCTGCGAAGCCTCGGCGACCAGCGCAGGCTGGCGCCCGGTTAACATCGCGATTTTTGACGACGGTGGCAATCTCAAGCTGTTTCGACGCCAGGACAACGCTTACCTGCACAGCATCCAGATTGCCAAGATGAAAGCGCATACCGCGGCTGGCCTGCCGCGTTCTACGCGTGCACTCGGCGATATTGCCTATGCCAATCCAGAACGCCCGCATGGCATTCAATATGTCGATGGATTCGCGACCTTTCCCGGAGGCTTGCCGATTCTGACCGCTAAAGGCGTGCAGTTGGGAGGCATTGGTGTCAGCGGGGCTACTGCCGACCAGGACGAGCAATGCGCGCAAGCCGGTTTGGACGCGATTGCTGAAGCGCTGAAGTGAGCGCTACGAGCGCGCGCTTCGTGGTACTTACGCGCCGCCGTGCCGTCATCAGCGCTGCGCTGACGGCGCTATTTTTGAGCCTCAACAGCGTGGTCCTGGCGATTGATTCCCAGGCGCAGCAATTTGAACTTGAGATTGTCGCGCGCGGCCTGGATCACCCCTGGGGGCTCGCTTTCCTGCCGGACACGCGCATGTTGGTGAGCGAGCGTAGTGGCAATTTGCGTGTCGTTACACCGACTGGTGAGGTTTCTGAGCCGCTTAACGGATTGCCGTCGCTACGTGAGGTCGGACAAGGCGGCTTAATGGATGTTGTCCTGCATCCGCAATTTGAGCATAACCAATGGATCTATTTGACCTATGCCGGCAGTGGCAGCGGCGGCCATGGCACCGAACTCATGCGTGCCCATTTCGGTACCGATGGACTGACCGACGTGGAGACCATTTTTCGGGCGCTACCCAAGTTTGGCGGCGGTCGCCATTTCGGTTCACGGCTGTTGTTTTTGCCCGATGGGACACTCCTGCTCACGCTTGGTGATCGTGGTCATCGTCCCAATGGTCAGAATCTCGGCACCCACCCAGGTTCGATACTGCGTCTGAACGATGATGGCAGTGTGCCAATTGACAATCCGTTCGTGGCGTTCGACGGCGTGCGCCCGGAGATTTATTCGTTCGGACATCGAAACGTACAAGGTATCGCCATTGCTGCCGCGACTGGCAAGGTTTGGTCCCATGAGCACGGTCCGCAAGGCGGCGGCGAGGTCAATCAACTCAAACCTGGTTTGAACTACGGCTGGGCCGATATCACCTATGGTCGTAACTACGTCACAGGCACGCGGATCGGTCGCGGCGAGACCAGTGAGCAAGTTGCACCACCCGCATACCAATGGACGCCGTCGATCGCGCCCTCAGGTTTGGCCGTGTATGACGGTGATAAGTTTCCGCACTGGCGCGGTAACCTGTTCGCCGGATCACTCAAGTTCAGAATGTTAAGTCGCCTGGTGGTGGACGGTGACCAGATCGTGCACGAAGAACGACTGCTCGGCGACGTGCTGGGTCGAATTCGCGACGTTCGCCAGGGCCCGGATGGTTACCTGTATCTGATGACGGATTCACGCGACGGCGTGATCGCACGCTTGCGGCCGCCGGACGATTGAAGCGCCTACTATGAATGGATCAGGATGCTCAGGCTGCACTCCAATCCAAGCGGTCAGTAGCGCACCTTCGATATGACTGGCGGCTCCCGACCGCGCGCGATTCAACGTGTGGAAGCCGCCGTCGTCGCGCGTGGATTCAATTTCGAGATGGTCGAATTCCCCGCCTCAACCCGTACCGCAGCGGATGCCGCTGCGGCGATCGGCTGCGAGATCGCCCAAATCGTCAAATCGCTGATCTTTGCGACCATGCCTGACGAGCGGCCGCTATTGGCACTCGTCAGCGGCTCGAATCAGGGCGATATGAAAAAAATGGCGGCACTCGTTGGCGCGACACTGCGGCGCCCGGACGCCGATTATGTTCGCGAGGTAACAGGTTTTGCGATTGGCGGCGTGCCCCCAATCGGCCACTCGCAGGCGCTGCTGACTCTGATTGACCGTGACCTGGTCAGCCACCCGATGGTGTGGGCAGCTGCCGGGACGCCAAATTCGGTGTTTGGCCTGCGCGGTGGCGACTTAGAGGCGTTGACCGCTGGTATAGCTGCCGACATTCGGCGCAACATCTGAGCTAAGCCTGCCAGTCGAGCGGGCTTGCTAGTCGCAAGCGCTGCTAAGCCGAACCTGTGTAGCGCACCGTCGCAAACCGCAGAATTACCACCAGCCAGCCGGCGGCCACCTCGTCACGTTGATGACCCTGGAAGCCGAATCTAATAGTATGGTCGGCCCTTTTTTGCAGCCCCCGAGGACCTCGCAATGACCGAAGCAGTTATCGTCTCCACCGCCCGTACGCCCTTATGCAAGAGTTGGCGCGGTTCATTCAACATGACCCACGGCGCGACCCTCGGTGGCCACGTGGTTAACGCAGCGCTCGAACGTGCTGGTGTCGCCGGCGATGAAGTCGAAGACGTGATCATGGGTTGTGCTAACCCGGAAGGCGCGACCGGCCAGAACATCGCCCGTCAGGCTGCCTTGCAAGCTGGTTTGCCCGTTTCCGTGTCCGGCATGACAGTGAACCGTTTTTGTTCGTCCGGATTGCAGACCGTCGCGCTCGCCGCGCAGCGTGTCATTGCTGGCGAAGCGGATGTCTTCGTCGCTGGCGGCGTCGAATCGATTTCGTGCGTGCAAAACGAAATGAACACCAACTTCATCCAGGACCCGGCCTTGCTGGCGAAGAAGCCCGAGATTTACTGGAGCATGTTGCAGACCGCCGAACAGGTCGCAAGCCGCTACAAAATTTCTCGTGAAGATCAGGACCACTATGGTGTGCAAAGTCAGAATCGTGCCACCGCAGCGCTCGAAGCCGGCAAGTTCGCTGATGAGATTGCACCCATCACCACGACTATGAAAATCATTGATAAGGAGACTGGCGTCGAAACCACGCGTGAAGCTAACGTCAGCAACGATGAAGGCATTCGCCCAGGCACAACTTACGAAGGCGTTTCGCAAATCCGCCCCGCGATTGAGGGTGGCGTCATCGCGGCCGGCAATGCCAGTCAATTTTCCGACGGCGCCGCAGCACAGGTCATCATGAGCGACACCCTGGCAGCCAAAAAAGGCTTGCAGCCGCTGGGTATCTTCCGTGGTTTTGCGGTCGCAGGCTGCGAGCCCGATGAAATGGGTATCGGGCCGGTCTACGCGATTCCGAAATTGCTCTCGCGCCACGGTCTCGGTGTAGACGACATCGATTTGTGGGAACTCAACGAAGCATTCGCTGTGCAGGTCATTTACTGCCGCGACAAGCTTGGTATCAACCCCGACAAGCTCAACGTCGACGGCGGCGCAATTGCGGTTGGCCATCCGTATGGTGTGACCGGCAGTCGTTTAATCGGCCATGCGCTGATTGAAGGGAAGCGCCAGGGCGCCAAGAACGTTGTTGTCACCATGTGCATCGGCGGTGGCATGGGCGCGGCGGGTCTGTTCGAAGTCTGCTAAACCACTCGCGGCATGGCCGGCTGGTGCTCGGGCGCCAGCCGGTTGCGCAGTGACCAAAAACGTCCGAGCGGAGAATCGTTATGGAAATCGCAATCGTCATGGGTGTCGGAGCGGAGCGCGGCATGGGCGCGCAATTGGCTCGCCGCGCGGCCGTAGACGGTTTCCACGTTGTCGTTTCCGGGCGTACGCAAGAGAAATTGGCAGGTGTGGTCGCATCGATCGAGCAAGCCGGCGGCGGCGCGACCGCGGTGGTTGCCGATGCAACTTCTGAGGCGGATACAGAAGCGCTGTTCGCATCAGCTGCCGATCTGGGCACGCTAAAGTTGGCGATTTACAACACGGGTAGTAACACGCCGGGGCGTATCGAAGACATGACGGCGGAATTTTTCGAGCAATCCTGGCGGGTTTGCTGCTTTGGCGGTTTCCTGTTCGGCCGCGCGGCGGTTAAGAGTCTCAAAGCAGCCGGTGGTGGTGCCTTGCTGTTCACAGGTGCCAGTGCGTCGTTGCGTGGCGTTGCCAACTTTGGTGCGTTTAATTCTTCCAAGGCAGGGCTGCGCTCACTAGCACAGGCCCTGGCCAAAGAGTATGGCAGCGCTGGCATTCACGTCGGGCACGTGGTTATTGACGGCGCAATCAATGGCGATATGGTGAATGAGCGATACCCCGAACACGCCGAGCGGCTCGGCCAACAAGGCATGCTCGATATCGATGCGATTGTCGACGCCTATCAGTACCTGTGGCGTCAACCGGCCAGCGGCTGGACCTTTGAAGTCGATGTTCGCACCGCAATTGAAGCATGGTAGGGTCTCGGCTGAGCTTACTGCTTGAACACGAGGTGTTATCGCCATGAGAAGGTTATCTGGACTAGTACTACCCGCGCTGCTGCTAGCACTCAGCGCCTGCTCCGGCGATGAGCCCGCGGAAAATGTTTTCAAGGCGCAGACGGATACCCTTGGGAAAGCTGAGCAAGCCAATCAGATGCTCGAAGAAGCTGCCGCAGCGCAACGCAAAGCCATCGATACGCAAGGCCGTTAGGCCGCCAGCGAACTATTCAGGAGAATTGATCATGCCATTGCCCCAAGACATCAGCCCACTTAATTCCGAGCTCATGGATACGCTCGTCGAAGCGAGCAAGACCGAATGGATGCCGCAGCCGAACGACCCCGAACGCGCCTTTATGAAAATACTCTGGACCGGTTCTGAGTCCGGCGGATGGGCGGTATTGTTTCGTTGGCTGAAGGGATATTCCGCCCCGCAGCACAAACACCTCGCTGCCTCGCATACCTTTATCCTGTCCGGCAAACTGCAGGTTCGTGACGGCACCCTGAACGCGGGTGATTATGTTTACGAGCCGAACGGTATGTTGCACGGCGCAACGACCGCACTCGAAGACACCGAGTATCTGTTTATCTCCAACGGGTCGGTGTTGTTCTACGAAGAAGACGAAGGGTTTACTTCGTACCTTGGTTGGGAAGAACTCGAGCGCATGAAAGCCGCGCATGAGGCAAGCAAGAAAAGCGCTGCCGCCTGATTCCCGGCAAACGTGAAGCTGCATTGGTTTCAGGTCGCGCCAAATCCGACCAAGGTGCGGCTTTACGTCGCTGAGAAAAATCATGCTGGCGCTGCCATTGAGCTGGAGTCAGTGGTGGTCAAGCTGCCCAAGGGCGAACAGCGGAGCCCGGAATTCTTAAGCAAGAATCCGTTCGGCGGCCTGCCGGTACTGGAACTCGACGATGGTTCTACCATTGTCGAGTCACTCCCGATCATCGACTTTTTTGAAGAACTCCATCCGCAACCCTCACTGTGGGGTGCCGATGCACGCAGCCGCGCCCGCGCCCGCGAGTTGGAACGGATTGCTGATGTTCGCCTGTTATCCGCAGTCGGCCGTTACATCCATGCGACCCGCTCACCTGTCGGACTGCCGCCTAATCCTGCGATCGCCGAGGCTGCGGCGGCAGCCTGGCCGCAACCGTTGGTCTATCTTAATGATGTACTCGCCGATGGCCGCGAGTTTTTGTGCGGGTCGGCACCGACGGTCGGCGATTGCACCTTGCAAGGCGCTTTGCAATTCGCCCGTTTTGGTGAAGTTAAATTGGAACTGGAAACCCGCTATCCGCACATCGCGCGCTGGGACATTGCCTATCGCGAGCGAGATGTGGCACGCCAGGTACTAACCCTTTAGTACGTCAACACCAGTGGCTTCTCGCGACATTCTCTACGGCGTCGAAGCGTCCTATTACGCGGGCAAAATTCGCGCTTACCTCACGCACAAAAATATTCCGTTCGAAGAGCGTCAGGCAGATCGGCGTGTTTTCGCCGAGACCATCATGCCGCGCGTAGGTTGGGCGGTGATTCCGGTCATGGTGACGGCCAATGATCTCACGCTGCAAGATACCTCGGACATGATCGATCACTACGAGGCGCGTTTCCCGACCCCGGCAATCCTGCCCGACGACGTGCCCGGACGGGCATTGAGTTACTGGCTGGAGCTGCTCGGCGATGAATGGCTGAAAATGCCGGCCCTTCATTATCGCTGGAATCACAACTTCGATTTCTCGATCGCTGAATTCGGACGCAATAACGATCCCGATCGCGCGCCGGAAGAGCAATGGCGGGTCGGCAGTAAAATCGCCACAACCTTTCACGGCTGGCTACCACGGCTTGGCGTTCATCCGAACTCACATGCGGCAGTCGAAGCGGACTACCTGGAATTTCTGCGTTTATTTGAAGCGCATCTGAACGCGCAGCCCTTCTTGCTGGGTGAGACCCCCACACTCGCGGATTTCGCTTTCTACGGCTCGCTGTACGCCCATATGTACCGTGATCCGGCTTCTGGCGAGATCATGCGTGAGCGCGCGCCGAGGGTTTGCGCGTGGGTTGAAGCGCTGCGTGACGGTACGGCACCCCGACGGGACGCAATCAAGAAAGTCATTCTGGAGCCGACTTTGACTGCGCTGCTGAAGTTGTTGGCTCGCGATTATGTGCCTATTTTGAAAAACCAGATTGGTGCTCTGCAGCGCTGGCTGCAGGACAACGATGAGCCTGGCGAATTACCGCGCCATATTGGTACCCACACAGTAGCGCTCGGGCGGGGAACCCCGCATTTAGTCACCGTCGAACGCGCCTTGTTCACGTTTGACCAGTGGATGCTGCAACGCGTACTTGACGTTTATGCCGCGGCGAGTGCGTCCGAACAAGCAGAAACCGCGGCGCTATTCACAGCGATTGGTGCTGTCGATGTGCTCGATTTGGACGTAAAGATCAGGCTGGCGCGTGAGAATTTTCGCTTAGCGAGGTCACGCTAGGCGCCGTCACGCAGACGTCCAGCCCTACCGTCGTAGGGGCAATGGCGCTGGGCACCCCAGCATTTTGGGTGAATGCCCCCAAACAGCCACGCACTTTTGTTGCACCCTGCCGCGATTGCCTTAAACTGCCCTACCTCGTCGTTACGTCAAAAGGAATCGCTGATGTCGCTCCCTGAGCCCCTGCGCAATCGCATCGAAAGTGTGATTAACGCCAGTCCCGTCGTTTTGTTCATGAAAGGCACCCCGCAGCAACCGCAATGCGGATTCTCTGCCACGGTCATCGGTATCCTTAATAACATCGGCCCGGAGTACAGCACCGTCGATGTGCTGGAAGATCCGGAAATCCGCGAAGGCATCAAAGCCTATTCCGAGTGGCCCACGGTGCCTCAGTTGTACATTGACGGTGAGTTCGTTGGTGGCTGTGATCTGGTCCAGCAAATGTATACCGCCGGGCAATTGCACTCCGCGATGGGCGTCGAACCCGTTGAGGCGAAAGTGCCAGAGCTCAATATCACCGACGCTGCTGCTGCGGCTATCCGCGACGTCAGTAGCCAGAATCCAAACCTCGCCGTACATCTGAAGATTGATGCCGCGTTCAATCACGAGTTTAGTCTGGCTCCCGCCAAGGGGCATGAAATTGTCGGGGCCGCAAACGGTATCGATATTTTGTTCGACCTTGATTCGGCCGCGCGCGCCGACGGCCTCAGTCTCGACATGACAGAAACCCCACAGGGTTCCGGTTTCAGTATCAGCAACCCGAACGCGCCCGCGCCAGTGCCGCAGATGTCGGTGCAAGAATTGAAAGCACACATGGACGCAGGGGAGTCAGTCCATTTATTCGATGTCCGAGAACAAGCAGAGCGCGACATCGCGTGCATTGAAGGGTCGCAAATGCTCGACGAAGAAGCGGTCAAGGCGATTGATACGCTTGCGCGCGATGCGCTATTGGTTTTTCAATGTCACTCGGGCATGCGCAGCCAATCAGCAGCCGAATACTTTCGCACCCAGGGTTTTACCAACGTGTTTAATCTCGCCGGCGGGATTGATGCGTGGTCGCAGCATATCGATCCAGAAGTGCCACGTTACTAACGTCGTACTAACGCAAACTGACAGGACGGAATCAACGATGAATAACATAGTTTCAAGTCTGCGCGAGACTGCACGTCTTTTGCGCGCCACATTGGCTGTAATTGCGGTCGGCGTACTGGTGAGTGGATGTTCACCAAAAGTCGGCAGCGAAGACTGGTGCACGATGATGAATGACAAGCCCAAGGGCGAATGGAACGGCGACGATGCAGCTGCGTATACCAAGCACTGCGTACTCGGTCTTAAGCCGTAAGACTGGCTTTGCGGACCGTCGATACCGATGACTCTGATAGCGGGGAACGGTGCTGAAGAGGCGGCGATTCGTGATGTATACGCCCAATACCTGTCCGCTTTCCATACCCAGCGCGCGGAGTTAGTGGCGCCATTTTATGCGCCACCGTGTCTTTTCATCAGCGACGAGGTCGTTCTCTCGTTCTCCAGCGAGGATGAGGTCAGGAACCTGTTTGAAACAATTATCAGCGGGCTTCAAGCGCGTGACTACGACCATTCAGACGTTCGAGAATTGACTGTCGAGATGTTAAGCGACCGCCTCGCGGAAGTCTCTGGAATTGCAGTACGGTTTGACAGCAGTGGCTCCGAACTCGAGCGCACAGGTGCCAAATACACGTTGCGTAAATCCGGCGGTGGCTGGAAGTTCGTCGCTGCGGTAGTCCACACCGCAGCGTCTGCGGCATAGCTTTCTCGCGACCACGCGGGTGCAGTTCAAGCATTCATTCTGCGACTAGAGTTGAATGACCCCGGCCGCGTCTTCATACCTCACGTTAAACTAACTGTCGATGCTCGTTGATAGTGCACAGGGAATGCCATGGAAGCCGAAAGTGAATTAATTGTCGAGCAAATTCAAATTGGCCCGATGCAGAATTTTTGCTACGTCATTGGTTCGCGCAGCACGCGTGAAGTCGTGATTGTCGATCCTGCTTGGGATATCGATGCGTTACTCGAACGGGTGAACAACGCGGGCTACATCCTCAGAGGCGCTTTGGTCACTCACTACCACCCAGATCACATCGGCGGTAGTTTCGGTACCAACACCGTCATCGGCTTGCCCGAATTACTGGCCGCGAACCCGGTGCGGATTTACGCCAACAAGCATGAGGCGAGTGGTGTGTGCAAAGTGACCGGCGTTTCCGAGACCGATCTCGTACAAGTGGATTCCGGCGACACACTGAAAGTCGGCGAGGTTGAAATCGAGTTCCTTCATACACCCGGACATACGCCAGGCTCGCAGTGCTTTCGCGTCCAGAACACCCTGGTGTCCGGCGATACTTTGTTTATTAACGGCTGCGGTCGAGTGGATTTGCCCGGCTCGAACAAGGAAGACATGTATCACAGCATGGCTAAATTGAAAGCCCTGCCGGACGATACCCTGTTGTTGCCAGGACATAACTACGGTCATCAGCCGAGTGCGTCGATGGGCGATACGAAAGCCCAGAACCCTTATCTACAGGTCGAAGATCTGGAGACCTGGCGGCAAATTATCTAGCGCGACGCTAATGGTGAATGCTGTTAACCCGCAACTTCTCACACTCGTCAGACGCCGCCGTCGTGCCACGACATACCGTAGCGCATAACTAAATTTCGGCGTCGTGCAGCACGCCAGCCGCGCGTAGCTGTGCGATCTCATCATCGCTGTGGCCAAGCCACTCGCGCAGAATGTCAGCGTTGTGCTCGCCCATCGTTGCAGCCTGTAGGGGCAGATCATCGGGGAACTCCGAGAACTTGAGCGGCATGCCGGGGATTTGAAATTCGCCGGTTAGACGGTCGTTAATCGTGCGCACGGTTTTGCGTGCTTGCAGGTGGGGGTGAGTCAGAGTTTCTTCGATGGACAATACTGGTGCTGCCGGCACGCCGTGGGCGTGCAGGGCGTCAATCGCGCTGTCCCGATCGGGGAAGCCGGCCAGCCAGGATTCCAGCAGTTCGACCACCTCTGCACGGTTCGCGAGGCGCCCGGTGTCGTTGCCGAGGGTTTCGTGGTCAATTAAATCGGGGCGCTGCATCGCGCTGCACAGATCTTTCCAGTGGTGCAGGAACGCCATGATCACAACCCACCCTCCATTGGCTTTGAATACGCCGGCGGGGCAAATGTAATTCAGATGCGGGCCCTGCCGGCTGGGTTTGAGTTCGCCGTCACTGCCACTGCACTGGTGTACGGTGACTTCATTGCAGTGGTAGTAAACGTCGAGCAGGCCGACGTCGAGATGCTGGCCTTTGCCTGTTCGGTCCCGATAGCGCAACGCTGCCAACACCGCTAACGCGCCGTGCACACCGGTACTCACATCACCCAGGCCGAGCGGCGGGATGTGTGGCGTGCCATCCGCATCACCAATCATCGAAGTCACCCCCGAATAGCCCTGTGCGATGAAGTCGTAACCGGGCAGCCCCGACAGCGGGCCGGATTGCCCCATGGCGGATATCGAACACAGGATGATGTCTTCGCGCATCTCGCGTAAACGCTCGTAACCGAGGCCCATCGCGGCCAGCGTACCGGGTTTGAAGTTTTCTACGACGACGTCGACTTTGGGCACCAGTGAAGTCACCAAGGCCATGCCGCGTGGATCGCGCAGATCAACACAAAGACTTTTTTTGCCGAGATTCTGCTGCACGAAATACATGCTGCGTTCATTGCGTATTTTCGATATCTGCCGAGTCATGTCGCCGTTGGGCGCCGATTCGACTTTGATCACATCTGCGCCCATCTCGGCGAACATGCGAGTACAGGTCGGGCCGGCAAGTGCGCGAGTGAGATCGAGTACGCGTAAGCCGCTGAGTACGTGTTCATTTTCCTGAGTCATGGTAGCTCCTGATTGGGATCGAGAAGATGGACGTTGCCCTCGCAAAGTCAGTTAAGCGAGAACCGGCAAGGTCACGTAAGACGGATTGTGATTCGAATGCAGGACGGTGTTGGTTGCTACCCGAATATCGCTAGGACTATCGCATGCCAAAACCGGATTTCCGCTATTCGTGTTGCGCGCACGGCGTGGGAAGTTACTGCTGGTGATGTCTATTTGCATGCGGCAGCCCGCCGGCACGGTGTGATAGATGTGGGCAAGGTGGATAGTGACGACACAGGTGCTGCCGGCCGTGAGCGGCTGCGCGCCCAAGGCTGGTTCGCGATACATGGTGCGTATCACGCCATCCATCAACAATCGTGCGTTGCCATCGGGCTCGCATTGAATCAACTTGGCGACAAAGTCAGTATCGGGGCAATCCGATTGCACGTTCAGGGTGACCCGAACCTCGCCAGCCAGAGTGACCTCACGTTCGAGCGGCGAACCGCGATAGCAGAGGCCGTAGTCATGGTGCGCGTACAACGAACTTTGATCGAGCGGACCGGCAGCTATGAGCATGTTACGCCCACCACAGGTCGTGACAGGGTGCCGTGGGTCGTAGCGAAAGCTGCGTGGCTCGCCATCCTGCGATTCGCTGCACAGACTGCCGTCGCTGCACAGATAAAGTCGCGCCGGGCGGCTTCCCGCGGGTGGCCAGCGCTCGGTGTAGCGCCAATCGGTGGCTTGGTAAGTATCGGGGTCGTCGACCCAGGCACGCGGACTATAGTGCACCGATGGGCGGGCGACGAGATCATTCGGCTTGCCCTTTAACCAATGGTCGAACCATTCGAAATACGGATCGTGTGGCCAGAAGTTCTCACGGTAGATTGCGAAATGGTCGTTCGGCGCAATCCACAATTGCTGATTACCGACGCGTCCCTGGATGTCATTGAAAGCGGCGATCACGCTAGTCTGGAATATATCGAACCAGGTTGTTGCATGTAGTCCGGGGACATCGATGGTGCGGCGAAAATTGTGCTGCGCGCGGAATTCGTCCGGGCCGGGGTGTGTGATGATTTCATCAAGCCACGGTTGCCCGATGCTGAAGTCCGGGTAACCAGATAGCGGCAAATGCATCCACGCCGGGTTGTCCGTAAACGCTGTCGCATCGTTCACCGTAGCCTCGAGCGACTCGCAACGCGCCATGGCGGCCTTCGCTGTGGCGTCCATTTGTTCGCTACTCAATCCGAGCCGCTGCATGACAATGTCGCGATGCGGTGCCGAGAGCCCGGCGAGATTGCGACCCACCCACAACCACAGCCGTTCCAGCTCAATCGACTGGCCCTCGTAGACGACATCGTCGTAAATACTCGATCCGCCGACCTGCACGAACATCGCGCGCAAGGATGGATGACGGCGCGACGCTGCGGCCATTGCCGTGGTCGCGCCGGCCGATGATCCGGACACGCCGACGTACTGATTGCACCAGGGTTGCGCGGCGGTCCAGGCTAATGTCTGATGCCCATCGTCGGCGTCATCAGCGTAGACACGATCTTCTCCCTCGGAACCATGGCGGCCACGCGTGTCCTGATAGACCGCCGCGTAACCGTGAGCTGTGATCTGCTCCCAGCCACGTAAAATTGAGCCACCCAGTGGTCGCTCGGCGGTCGGTAGCCAGGCTCGAGTGCAATCTTGCGGGTCGACGCTTTGTGACGCCGTGATGCCGTAGGGGGTGCGTTGCACGATGACGGGGAAGCGTGGTCCGCCGGCGGCAGGAAGAAATACGAATGTGTTCAGGCGCACGCCATCTGACATCTCGACCATGGTCTGGAAGCGAGTCACACGCGAGTCCTCGCTTGCGTTCTGCATCAGCACGGTATCCCCGGCTTGAGTCTGGGTCGCTGTGCCGGGCGGTGCGGTGTGATTATTGGTGATTGCGAAATCAAGCTGCGAGCTCAGCCTTCAGCCGTGGAACCACCTCGCGAAACAAGCGTTCAAGACTACTCGACATTTGCTCGGCGCGAAGCCCTGGGGGCACGGCCATGGAGACGATGTCTGTGATCCCGAAGGTATTAATGAAGGTCTTGAGCTCATTCACGCAATGATCGACGTCGCCGACAATCCACGTCTGCGGTAGCGCTTCGCTGGGTTCGCCAAAACCTTCGCCGCTTTCTTTGAAAAAACGTTTGTACAGTTCCATGCGGTAGCGCTCGGCGGCGCGTACGATGGGCCAATCCGTATCACGGTCATCGGTGACAAGAATGCTGCGAATAACCCCGACCCGATAATCGCCCGGTTTACGACCGCTGTTCTGCAAGGCATTCACCCACGGGTTGAATACCCCCTCCACTGATCCTTGCGGCAAAAAGTGGGTGTCGTAATGAGCGGCGCGCAGGGCACCGGCTTCAGACATTGCAGCTATCCACAGCGGCGGCCCGCCCGGTTGAACATAGCCGGGTGTTATTTTGACGTCATCGAACTGATAGCGTTTGCCGTGATAACTAAAGCGCTCACCCCGGAAACAATGTTGCAGCACTTCGATGCCCTCGTTGGTCAGCGATACGCGGTGGCTGACCGGTATGCCGAAGCCGCGGAACTCGTGCGGCGCGTAGCCCATACCCAGACCGAGTTCGATACGGCCATTGGACAGGTTGTCGAGTACCGCGAGGTCTTCGGCGAGGCGCAATGGGTGATTAAACGGCATCAGACAAATATCGGTGCCGAAACGGACGTGTTCGGTCATCGCTGCCATGGCGCCGGCAACTGGCACCCAACTGGGTAAATAGCCGTCGTCGACGAAATGATGCTCAGTGAACCAGACCAAATCGGCGCCCAGCTGGTCTAGCCATTGCACCTGTGACAGGATTTCTTCGTACAGGCGCTGATCACTGACGCCGGAGTCAGGTGGATTACGAAAGTCGTAAGAAATACCGATGCCCAAATTGTCCAAAGCCTGGCTCCCCATAAGGTGTTGACAGCGTGCTCCGGACCCGAAGTCGTGTCCTCTCGAAGCCGCTGGTGTGTCGACCCGATACTATCCCGACGTTCAGGTCAGGGCCATTTTTTGCTGCGCCGCAGTCGCTCCTCGCGCATACTGAGCACAACGTCCAGCCCCGCAACGAGAATCTGGCAATGACCGAACCGCAATCACCGACCAGCGTGCGCTGGCAGATCGTTGGCCTGGTATTTCTAATCTATGTGCTGATGTTCATCGATCGGGTGAACATTTCTATCGCCGCGAAATTCATCATGCCCGAGTACGGGCTCAGCGAAGTTGAGTTTGGTTGGATCTTCAGTGCCTTCGTGCTCGGTTACGCGCTCGCACAAATTCCGGGCGGCTGGCTCGGCGATCGGTTCGGGCCTCGGCGAGTGATGACCTGGGCAATCATCTGGTGGTCGGTTTTTACTGCCGTAACAGCTGTCGCAGGTGAGTTATTCCTGGCGTCAATGTTCGGGGTCGTCGGGTCGTTCGCAATCGTGCGAATTCTGACCGGCCTTGGCGAAGCAGCAGCCCCGCCAAACGGCAACCGCATCGTGGCCAACTGGGCCGCTCCCAACGAGCGTGCATTTGCCCTGGGAATCGCCATTAGCGGCACCTCGCTGGGTGCGGCGCTAACGCCACCGCTGATTGTCTGGATCATGATCACCTGGGGCTGGCGCGAGGCCTTCTATATTTCTGGCGCCGCCGGCGTGCTGGTGGCCGTACTGTGGTACTGGCTGAGTACCGATACGCCCGCTGAACATCCGCGGACTAACGCGGCCGAGCGTGATTTGATCGATATCGACGCCGAGGCGACACGGGCAGCAGCGGCACTCGGTCTGAAAGTACCGTGGCGCAAGCTGTTTGGCGCGCGTGACTTATGGCTATTGACCGCGGCCTACGTGGTGCTGGGTTACATCGTGTATTTTTATTTCGCATGGTTTTATTTGTATCTGGTTAACGAACGGGGCTTTTCTGTGACCAGCGGCGGCTTCTACACCATGGCGCCGTTCCTTACCTGCGCAGTCGCCGGCCCATTCGGTGGCTGGCTGAGTGACCGTTTGTGTCAACGCTACGGTCAGCGTGCCGGGCGCTGCGGACTCGGCTTCGTGAGCATGACCCTGACCGGTCTGTTGTTGCTGGTTGGCGCGAGTATTGAGGACGCTGTGATTGCCGTGGTGATGTTGTCGCTCAGCCTCGGCGCACTGTATTTGAGCGTCTCGTCTTTCTGGGCAGTGACTATTGATTTATCCCGCACGTACGCCGGGACGATCTCCGGGTTTATGAACATGGGGGGGAATCTGGGTGGCACTGTTTCACCCACCCTGACGCCATATATCGCCCAAACTTACGACTGGCAAACTGCATTGTCAGTGATGGGTGTGCTCAGTCTGCTCGCCGGGTTGTGCTGGCTCGGCATTCATCCGGAGACCGAGATCGACCTTAGCGAGGAGTAAGGAACGCCGGCCTGTCCCTGCCGGACGTGTTGATTGAACAACTGCCATGGACCAGAAAACGACGCGGCAGGGCTGTGATTCACTGCGCTCACACGCCTCTAGCGGTTAGACTGCGCGCAGTCGTATCCAACAAGCGGAGTTATTGCGTATGAGTGTTGCAGGCAATCGTCAGGTCTTACTCAAATCTCGTCCCACCGGCATACCGCAGGCGGAACATTTCGAGATTGTCGACGGTCCGATATCGCAGCCTGGTACTGAGCAACTACTGGTGCGCAATCTGTACCTGTCCGTTGAACCGGCGATGCGCGGTTGGGTTGCCGACGTCGGAAACTACTCCCAACCAGTAGGGATTGGTGAGGTCATGCGTTCGCTTACGGTTGGCCGAATCGAGGCGAGCAACCTACCCGGCTATGAGCGCGGTGAGTTCGTCAAAGGCATGTTCGGTTGGCAGGACTACGCGACGATTGATGCAGCACAGATCGAGCGCAAGGTTGCGGACCCTGACCTGCCCTTATCGACGTCACTCGGGGTGCTTGGCATTAACGGGCTGGCTGCCTATTTTGGTCTGTTGGAGGTTGGACAGCCGCGTCCTGGGGAGACCGTCGTCGTCTCAACGGCAGCGGGCTCGGTTGGATCGTGCGTCGGTCAAATCGCCAACATTATGGGGTGTCGAACGGTTGGCATCGCGGGTGGGGAAGCCAAGAAGCAGATCTGCACCGATGAATTCGGTTTCGCGGCAGCCATAGATTACAAGTCTGAAGATGTTGATGCGGCCTTGACAACCACTTGTGCCGCCGGCGTTGATGTCTATTTTGATAACACTGCAGGTGCTATTTCCGATGCCGTGCTACGCCATCTGAATGTCGGCGCACGGGTGGTGATCTGTGGCACAGCGTCGGTTTCGAACTGGGACCCGGCGCCACTCGGTCCACGTGCTGAACGCATTTTGCTGACCCGTCGCGCGCGTATGCAGGGCTTCGTGATATTCGATTATGCGGCGCGCTACCACGAAGCGCTGGCAGCCCTGACCCCTTGGGTACGCAATGGATTGATTCAATACCGCGAGGAGATCGCGGAAGGTATCGAGCACGCGCCGGATTCCATTGCGAGCCTTTATCGCGGCGAAAATCTTGGTAAACGGATAATCAAACTGGCCTAGAGGCGGCGGATGGCGGGCGCGCTCGCCACGATTGCCGATTGGTTTTTCTAGCGCCCGATTAAACTCGTCGCGCCAATGACGCCATCGTTCAGCAGGTTTGCGATCTCGTCTTCCGACAAACCGAGTTCGGTGCGCATAATCTCGGCGCTGTGTGCGCCGAGACCCGGCGCGCGACTGATCGGCACCTCTCCGGACGACGATCGTATTGGCCACCCAAGCAACGCGATCTCCTTGTCACCCTGGTCGGCAGGCAAACGTTTGACGAAGTCACGCTCATTCAGGTGCGGGTCGGCGAACAGATCGACGGTGTCGAGAACGGCACTGGCCGGGACGCCCGCATCGCACAAGATCTTCATGGACTCGTGCTTTGTGTGTTCAGCCATCCACGCTGCCAGCACTGCCTTGATCTCCGCTTCATGTACTGTTCTTGAGTCCGCATCAGCGAAACGCGGGTCAGCGGCGAGCTCCGGCCGCCCAATCGCCTTACAGAGCGTCACCCACTGCGGTTCTGTTGCGGTCATCACGTAGACGTAATCGTTAGCGCCAAATGGTTTGCACGCGTGCAGAGAGATAGTCGGGCCGAGATCGTTGCCAAGCCGCGGCGCAACGGCTTTGCCACCATCCGCCCCGAGCGCAACCATCGAACGCATGTAGTAGGTGACCGCTTCCTGCATCGACAATTCAATGTGCTGGCCGGTACCGTCGCGAAGTTTCTGGGCGTAGGCGGCAGTGACCGCAAGCGCCATCTGCACCCCCGTGCCTGAATCCCCCAACGTCGGGCCGGGCCGCTGCGGCGGGCCGTCGGGAGCGCCGGTTACTGAAAGCGCGCCGGCGGCTGACTGCGCGACCATGTCAAAACATTTGTAATGGGCATAGGGCCCAGTGAGGCCGAAGCCCTTCAATTGCGCGTAGATAATTTGCGGGTGTAATGCTTTCACGACGTCGTAGCCGATATTGAGCTTCTCGACGACCCCCGGTCCAAAATTTTCGATAAATACATCGAAGCGGGGTGCGAGATCGAGTAGCAACTGGCGACCGCGCGGATCGCGCAGATTGAGTTCGACGCTACGTTTGTTCGCGTTCCAATTCAGGAAATAATCCGACGAGTCACCAACTCCGCGACCTGGATCGCCCGTCGTGAACGGCTCAATCTTGACCACATCGGCGCCCATCCACGCCAGTGCCTGGGTGCAGGACGTGCCGGCCTCCCATTGGGTGAGATCAAGGACTCTAAGACCAGTTAATGCAGGCATGGGCCGTGCGCCTCCCGAATGAGCAATGAGGGGGACGTCATTGTGGCACCGCTCAAGCTGAGGTGCTAATCGCTGGTCTGCGATTGCAGCCCAACCCGGCCGTTGCCCTCAAGCGCAGATCAACTTAGTTTCGGGCCGCCAGCCCCAATTGCTGTTGTTACAACAGAATGTGCCGGATATCGCCCAGCACGGTGGTTAGATAGCGGGTAAATTGCGCTGCCGCGACGCCATCGATGACGCGATGGTCGTAAGATAAAGTGAACGGCAGCATCAGGCGCGGGACGAATTCGCTGCCGCGCCAGACTGGCTTCATGGCTGACGGCGAAATGCCGAGTATGCCGACTTCGGGCAGGTTGATGATTGGCGTAAACGCCGTCCCGCCGACACCACCGAGACTCGAAATCGTGAAGCACGCGCCTTGCATTTCTGCCGGGCTGATTTTTCTCGAGCGCGCTTTTGTCGATAACTCGCGTACTTCAAGTGCGATCTCGTAGAGCCCCTTATTGTCGACATCGCGTATCACCGGCACCATCAATCCGTTTTCGGTATTCACTGCGATGCCAATGTGGAAGTACTGCTTGTGAATCAGGGCTTCACCATCCGGTGACAGCGAAGCGTTAAAGTCCGGAAATTTCTTCAGTGCCACAACGACCGCTTTGACCAGAAAGGTTAGCAAAGTCAGCTTGGCGCCTTTTTGTTCGGCTTCATCGGCTTTCGATTTACGGAACGCTTCAAGCTCAGTAATGTCGGCTTCGTCCATCTGGAACACATGCGGTGCGGTGATCCAGCTGCGATGTAAATTCTGCCCCGTGAGTTTTCTGATTTTGTTGAGCGGCGTGACTTCGACCGAGCCGAACTTAGTGAAATCAATCGTAGGCGCCGCGGGCAGCGCAAAACTACCCGCTGCCTGCCCGCGCGTGCCACGCATGACCTCTTTGACATGCGCCTGCACATCGGTTTTGAGGATGCGACTCTTATTGCCGGTGCCATAAACAAGCGCGATATCGACGCCAAGTTCACGCGCAAACTTGCGAATGGACGGACTGGCGTAGGCTTTATTGGACTTGGCAGGCAGCGGCGGCGTCTCGACTCGCGTGGGGCTCTTCGGGATTGAAGCAGGGGCGCGCGGAACCTCAACTGGCGAGGCCGGTTGCGCAGCGTTTTCAGTCTCTACAGTGAGCGTTGCAATAAGGTCGCCTTCGCGGACTTTGTCACCGACGACGACGTCAATGCTGGCAACAATACCGGCTGCGGGGGCCGGGATGTCCATCGTCGCTTTGTCGCTTTCGAGCGTGAGCAATGGATCCTCCAGAGCCACGGCTGCTCCGGCTTGGGCAATAATCTCGATCACATCAACAGCGTCGAAGTCGCCGATGTCCGGTACTCGAACTTCAAACAAGGTCGCGCTAGCCGGGCTGGCGGAGGGAACAGCGATGGGAGCAGACGGTGCGCTTTCCGACACTGCCGTCGACGCTGCATCGGCAGCGCTGCGCAGTGTGATGATGACGGTCCCTTCACCCACCCGATCGCCCACACTCACGAGTATAGACACCACCTCGCCAGGCTGGGGTGCCGGGATGTCCATGGTGGCTTTGTCGCTTTCGAGCGTGATGAGAGGATCTTCGAGCGCAACCACGTCGCCAGGTTTGACCAGCACCTCAATGACGTCGACAACATCGAAATCGCCGATATCCGGGACCTTTATTTCGATTTCACTCATGTGTCGGGGGCCAGCCTCTACTGACTCATTGGGTTGGGTTTGTCTGCGTCGATGCCATAGCGGCTGATAGCATCGGCAACCAGCTGTATATCGATATCGCCGTCGTCCGCGAGCGCCTTCAGGGCGGCGACGACAACATAGTGGCGGTCGATCTCGAAATAGGCACGCAATTTTGCGCGCGAGTCCGAGCGCCCGAATCCATCCGTACCGAGCACGCTATAACGCCCCGGTACGTATTCCCGGATCTGCCCAGCGTAAGCGCGGATGTAATCCGTCGCCGCGACACACGGACCGCGATGCGGGCTCAGTTGACCGGTCACATAGCTTTCTTTCGGCGCCTCGGCGGGATGCAGCATGTTCCAACGCGAACACTCGAGTCCGTCGCGTAACAGCTCATTGAAACTGGTTACGCTCCAGACGTTGGCGCTAACGCCGAAATCTGCCGCCAGAAGATCCGCAGCCGCGAGCACCTCGCGCAGAATGGTGCCGCTACCTAGCAATTGCACCTGTGCACCAGCGTCACTGCGAAACAGATACATGCCTTTTACTATCGCGTCTTCAACGCCGTCCGGCATGGCGGGGTGGGCATAGTTTTCGTTCATCACAGTGAGGTAATAAAACACGTTCTCCTGCCGCTCGAACATGCGCTTCATGCCGTAATGCACAATGACCGCGAGTTCGTAGCCAAACGCGGGGTCATAGCTGACGCAGTTAGGAATGGTCGCGGCGAGAATGTGACTGTGGCCGTCCTGATGCTGGAGCCCTTCGCCGGCGAGGGTTGTACGTCCCGCTGTCCCACCGAGCAAAAATCCGCGTGCCTGCATATCGCCGGCCGCCCAGGCGAGATCACCAATGCGTTGAAAACCAAACATCGAGTAGTAGATGAAGAATGGAATCATCTGCAGGTTGTGACTGGAATAGGCCGTCGCCGCAGCAATCCACGAGCACATGCCACCTGCCTCGTTGATGCCTTCCTCGAGGATCTGTCCTTTGATGTCCTCGCGGTAGTACATCAATTCATCATGATCCATCGGCTCATACAGTTGCCCGACGGCCGAATAAATTCCGAGCTGGCGGAACATCCCTTCCATGCCAAAGGTGCGCGCTTCGTCCGGCACGATGGGGACCACGCGCGGGCCGATTTCCTTGTTCCGGACCAGCGCATTGAGCAGACGCACAAAAGCCATGGTGGTCGACAACTCACGTTCACCTGAGCCTGCCAGGAGATTGTCGAAGATCGAGATATCGGGAATCGTGAGCGGTTCGGCATGGGTACGACGCTGTGGCAGAAAGCCACCGAGTGCTTCAGTACGCTCGCGCAAATAGCGCATCTCGTCACTGTCTTCGGCTGGTTTGTAGTACGGCGCGTCGGCAATGATTTCGTCAGCGACCGGAATATTGAAACGATCGCGAAAGTGTTTGAGTGCATCAAGGCCCATCTTCTTCTGGCCGTGTGTGATGTTCTTGCCTTCGCCGGCCTCGCCCATGCCGTAACCCTTGACGGTTTTGCACAGGATGACGGTCGGTTGGCCGGTGTGCGCGACCGCCTCGGCGTAGGCCGCGTAGACTTTATGGGGGTCGTGACCGCCGCGATTGAGGCGCCAAATATCATCGTCGCTCATGCTCGCGACCATCGCCTTCAACTCGGGATATTTGCCGAAGAAATGTTCGCGCACGTAGCCACCGTTAAACGCTTTGTAGGCCTGGTATTCGCCGTCGACGCATTCTTCCATACGGTCCTGGAGCAAACCCTTAGCGTCTTTCGCCAGCAGCGGATCCCAGGCTGAACCCCAAATGACTTTGATCACGTTCCAACCGGCGCCGCGAAAATCAGATTCGAGCTCCTGGATGATTTTGCCGTTGCCGCGCACCGGACCGTCGAGGCGCTGCAAATTGCAATTGATGACAAAGACCAGATTGTCGAGCTTCTCCCGCGAAGCCAGCGCGGCAGCGCCGAAAGCTTCCGGCTCGTCCATCTCGCCGTCGCCCATGAAAGCCCAGACTTTACGTTGCGGGCTCTGTACGAGTTCCCGGTTCTGCAAATAGCGCATGAAGCGCGCCTGATAAATCGCCATGATTGGGCCGAGGCCCATCGACACTGTGGGGAATTGCCAGAAGCCCGGCATCAGCCACGGATGGGGGTACGACGACAGCCCGCCGCCATCGACTTCCTGGCGAAAATTGTTCAGTTGCTGTTCGTCGAGCTGCCCGAGTAAAAACGCTCGCGCGTAGATTCCAGGCGCCGAGTGGCCCTGAAAAAACACCAGGTCACCACCGTGGTCGGCGCTGGGAGCGTGCCAGAAGTGGTTATAACCAACTTCGTACAAGGTAGCTGCACTGGCGTAGCTCGCTATGTGACCACCAAGTTCACTGTTGTGCAGATTTGCTTTGACCACCATCGCCATCGCGTTCCAGCGATTGATCGAACGAATTCGCCATTCGAGTTCGGGGTTGCCGGGTGTGTAGACTTCACGTTGCGGTGGGATTGTGTTGATGTAGGCGGTCTTGGCAGAGTAGGGCAAGTTGACGCCCGAGCGGCGTGCCTGGTCGATGAGTTTCTCGAGCAGATAGTGGCTGCGTTCAACCCCCTCGACGTCGATCACCGCGTCCAGAGCTTCAAGCCATTCTTGTGTCTCTTGCGGGTCGCTGTCAGCTTCTGCCATGGATTTACCCGTCTTTGCCTCGGTCTGCTCGGTCGTTCGGCACCCGATATTTCAGTGTATCGATAGCTTAGCGTCTATTTCGATTAGGGGCACGGTTCTTCACGATCGCAGCGCACGCCGTTGTCGTAAAGAAACTGTATGAATTGTGAACCGGGTACAAAACGCTCAGCCAGCGCCGGCTCGTTCGCGCCGCGGTCGATTTCGGTCAGAAAACATTCGCGACCGCTGTCGGCAGTCTGGCAAATGAATTCGATCGGGCGCAGAACATCTGAATTCGTGAGTAGCTTATAGCCCCGATCGGTGCGTTCCCATGCACGTACGAAACGGGTACTGGAACAATCGCAGGCCAGGTAACGGTCGGCGAATTCGATCATCTTTCCAACAGTCATATTCGGTGTGTTTTCACTAGCGCGGGGATTGACCAGGCGTGCGGTCAGTAAATCGCGCGGTGTCGCCGTCGAATCCGCTACGTCATCGCCGCCAAGGCTTGGGAGCTTGGGCATTGAGACTTTCGGCATCGATACGTTTGGCATTGACGGCATAGCGACTTTGCTGCAGCCGCCGCTACTAAGCAGTCCAAAGAGCAGCGCGAGTACCAGCAGCTGACGTCGTCCGGGTTTGGTGTCCGCTAAACGACAGGGCGCAATCGCGTCCCGAGGAAATTCGCGCCGTACTATTGAGGTCACGCCTGGCCTTTATCAATGTCGTGGAGAAATTCATTGCGCTCAGTTTCGAAACTGATGCGCGCAACGATCAAGTCGAGAATCTTCTGCACCCGACGCTCGAGTGTACGACCCGGGCGATAGTCCGCTGGTGCGTAAAAATCGATGCGATTCGCATCGGCGAGCTCCTTGCACACCGCGACCGCCGGCGCGCTACGCGGTTTATGCACGGCCAACGCGAAGCCACCATAGTTTTTAACGACTGTCATACACGGCACGTCGGTGAGGCCGTCGCCGATATAGAGCATGTGTTGAAACGGAACCGGGCGCTCAGTTTCAGGCATGTACTCATTAATCGTCTCCAGCGCTTGTTCACGTCCTTTGTTGATTCGAAAAAGGTACTGCGTTTTTGCGGTGTCGTTGATCACGATGGTGGGGAAACGTGCAGCTTCATGATGGTCGAAATAATATTGCGAGGCGTAAATTCGGCTGAAGTGATGCTTGATACTGATGCCTTCGAGAATTTCGCTTAGTCCGGCAGAAATAATGTAGTGCTTCGTCTGTACCGTATCGCCACTGATTTTTGCCACAT
>Ga0209631_10000054_pt1 | contig 133525 bp, 100 predicted proteins | sample COG_08_FD_184752 | JGI IMG/M metagenome (GOLD analysis project Ga0209631, IMG submission 184752) | Pelagic Microbial community sample from North Sea - COGITO 998_met_08 (SPAdes) (version 2) | ecosystem: Environmental > Aquatic > Marine > Neritic zone/Coastal water | place: Helgoland, sampling...
CGTATATGAAACCAGTGCTTCCTCGCCCATCGTTCAAAAAACCAAGGTTTGCTACCGGAAATCACTAACCGGAACTGTCATTCTTGATACAATCGTACCCATTGCTCAGGCGTTGGCAAATCAAAGGTCTCGCAGTAGGTCTTGTCAGACGCTACTCCTAGCACCGGCCCACTGAAAGCCAATTGGGCGAAAATTCGACACCTCGGGCAGTATGCTCTTCGAGGCAGGCCTTGAGGTAGGAAGAATTGAGGCAGCAGATTGAATCTTGTTCAACCGAGTCATTGATGTCTTGGCACATGAAGGCCGTTTTATGCGGGGCTCCATCGCAATGTTGACCCTCATCGTCCTGTTGATACTGCCAGGATGTGTAACTCAAACGGTACCTGTTGGCACTCAAGGCGGCGAGGAAACAGTTCAGGATGGAGAGGTGTGCAATGGTTTGGCGGTCTTGTGTTCGAGACCGTATTCAGACGTGACCTTCCCTGAAACACACAACGCATTCTCAACACACGAAGATGGAATCTATTATCCAGCAGCGAATCACCAAACCGGTCTTTCTGCGCAATGGGGCGCCGGTATGCGGGCCTTCATGATCGATACCCACTACGAAACACGTGGCGATGAGCGAAGAGAGACCGTACGCTTGTGCCATGGAGATGATGACCGTGGTTTCAGCCCTTGTACCTACGGAAATGTGGACGCAGAAACATGGTTGAGTGAGTTGAACAACCTCATGGAAGATTCACCTCGAGATGTAGTGACGCTGCTGGTTGAAAATTATGTTCAAGCAGACCATTTGAAAGCCGTGTTTGAGGCTTCTGGATTGTATGAGAAGCTTCTCTTTCATCCAATGAATTCACCCTGGCCTACCTTGGGTGAGATGATTGATGATGGAACCCCATTGGTTGTCTTTTGGGAGCAATCTGAGGACATCAATCATCCATGGATTCATGATTTTCTAACGCACAGTTGGACAACAAATTTTGCTGAAGATGACACAGAGGACATGAATTGTGATCCGCTTCGAGGCGACCCAGTGCAAGCAGTCTATCACATGAACAACTGGCTTAGTGGGCCACTTGGGCTTTCCGACCCGTCAAGAGGGGAAGAAGCAAATAATGTCGATTTTTTGGTAGAACGGGCCACTGAGTGCTGGAACCAGCATGGAAAGCGTCCCACGTTCATCGCAGTGGATTGGTGGGAAGACGGCGATGTTGTTGCCGCAGCCCTTGCTATCAATCAGATGAACCTTGAGAACTCAATCTTAACTTAGGCTCTCATAGCATCTAAAATCAAGCCTGTCTAATTTATGCAGGGTGAATCGTTTCACATTCATGGCGCATATTGCACACTAAGGTAGGTTTTCAATCAATGCTGGCAAGATTTCACCGGCTTTACCCAAGTGAACTTCAGCAAAGGCGTCCGCATTGACGGGTGGCTCGAGGTTCACCAGGATGGTTTTCGCGCCCGCTGCATTAGCAATGTTGACCAAACCAGAAGCAGGATAGACATGACCTGAACTGCCGACAACGAGGAAGATATCGCACTGTTCCACGGCTGCATAGATCTCTTCCATGTGCATAGGCATCTCTCCGAACCAGACGATGTCAGGGCGAAGGCGTTGGGCCTCCACGCAACACTGGCATGTCAAGAATTCATCCTGGAGGTCGCCCTCCCCCATCTTTACTGCATGTTGCCCGCTTGCTTCGCATCGAAGCGTTTTCAATCGTCCATGCATGTGGATGGTTGATTGATTGCCCGCTCGCTCGTGCAAATCATCAACATTCTGAGTGATAAGAATGAATTCCTCGTGACGGGCCGCCAAATCAGCCAGTGCGACGTGAGCAGGATTCGGTTCCACCTCCAGCATTTGTCGGCGACGCGCTTGGTAAAATCGCCAAACGAACATCGGGTCGGCCTGCCATGCCTGTGGAGTAGCGACATCTTCGATGCGATGCTCTTCCCATAATCCGTCTCCGTCTCGGAAGGTTCGAATCCCCGATTCTGCTGAGATTCCTGCTCCTGTTAACACTACAATTCGTTGTTCGCTCATGACCAGCACCTCGGTTTGAACCTATTTGAACATACAGCATGGTTCAGTTGGCTGATTCACGATGTGAAAATGGCGAATCAAACTTCTGCCACCCGAATCAAACGAGTTGTTCGAAAACCTTGCAATATTTTTATGAAACGTTTGGCTTGAAATTCCTCATCAAGAGATTCATCACCCGTGTCGATACGAACCGCTTCAAGTCCGATGAGTTTCGACGGCGTGGCTACACCCAATATGTTGGTGTGACCCACGAGGCGTAGCACATCAGGAGAGAGTTGAAGATTACCGCGACCGATGAGAAAACCTTGACCCCCCATTGGGGAAAGGAGAAGGAGAAGAGGGCGCTGTTGTCCGCTTTCATCAACGTGTTCGCTGATGATGGTGAGTAAATCAGCCTCGTTGAGGTCGTTGTGGAGCAAATCACCGTGTTGTATGTCAATTCCCAATAAGGTGAGAGATGAGTCAAGGTGCTCACCCATCCGCTTCAACGTACCTCCACTGCCCCAAACCACCATCAGGTCGGCATCGTCGTCAAGTAAAGAGGCGATGTGGTTGGCGAGACCCTCGATGCTGTCGTCTTCACTGACCCGTTCGACCTGTTCTTTGGCCCCTTGCATGAAACGAGGTGATGAAGGCGTCCATGCCTCACCGTACATTCGGACTTTCCATATTCCCTCCTGGTAGATGACTTCGTCCAAATCCATCACTTCTGTAATCGCCGTCCGTAAATCCCCTAAAGCAAAGGAGAGCACGACTTCTGCCGCTGCTTTGGGAGTTGTTGCAAAACAACCTGAATGCATCTTTACGCCACCAGGCACGCCAATGAGGGCAATTTTTGCCGCCTCTTCACCACACGTAGCCAGTGCATTGACGATGTCACGAGTTGTGCCATCGCCGCCTGCATAGACAATGGCTTCAACCTCGGCTTCAACGAGTTGGGCGACGAGATCTGCCGTATCAGAAGGTTTGGTTTGCTCAGGAGTTCTTCCGTGCCATCCACCAACGAGGTGGGAACCGTCAACCATCGTTGCCCAACTTGACCCCATTCGGCCCTCCCAACCAATCAACGTCAAGGAAGTGTTTGTCCGGTTGAGAGATGAGCTTAGAAGCGACGAGAGATGTTGCAGGCATTGCTCCATCCGAGGGCCTGCACGGTCTTTTGCGCCAGCAGCCCGCGCTTCTGCGGCACGGCCGTCGCTTCCTTTGAAGCCCAATTTACCGCCCAATCCGGCGTCGGGGTTAACCACGATGCCAATGCGCATGAAGACCGCTCGTAGGCCTCCCTCAAATAACTCATGCATCTACGCGCTGCAGTGATGCTCGCTCATATCTCACGACTTCCCTTCATCCACAGTAGAATGCTCTGTTCAAAATGAGCACCTTCACCCTCATGGGTTCATTCCTACCCGATACCCTATGCAAGGCACGAACCCCTTCTCAGTGCCCCTGTCAAATTGCATCGAACCTCCCAAAATCCCAAAAAAGACCAACAATCACCACAGGATTGATGAGGAGGAGGGGCGAACTCGTATCATGAAACGGGCACCAACCGACGAGCCAAACCTTGATGATATCCTCGCTCGGGATTTTGCTGAATTGAACGTTGGAGAAGAAAAAATCACGACCGAGGCTGCACCAGACGCCGTTCAAGAGGAGCAGCAAGTTGCGAACGAGCCCGTGAACAAGCCCATCATTTACAATCAAAAAATCAACGCACTGGAAGACCGGGATTCCTTTACGGTCCCGCCACCTACCCGCGCATCTTCTGCAACAAATGAGAGCGATGAGCCAAAGCCTGCCGAGGCTGCACCCGTTCTCAAAGCACCAACTTCACAATTGGGCGACGATTTTGACGTGGAATGGTGAGAAGGAGTGAGAAGCCTCGCCACAAGGCGCGGGATTCATAGCAAGGAGGCAACCCCGTAGGGGTTGTCGGAGGCACGAAGCACATGACCATGATTCACGTTACATTGCCAGACGGTACGGTCAACGAATACGCTGCGGGAATAACCTGTGCGGAAGTCATCACCGATGCCTTGGGAAAGAAGCACGGATGTCTTGCTGCAAAGGTGGACGGAGCGGAATTCGATATGTCGCATGTATTGGATATGAATTGCTCAGTTGAGGGCATTAAATCTGATTCTGAAGATGGAATACACATTCTGCGCCATTCCGCTGCTCACCTTCTGGCTCAGGCGGTCATGGAATTGTATCCCGGTGCACTGCCCACCATTGGACCGGCCATTGACCGTGGATTCTACTACGATTTTGCGATGGAGCCCATCGCTGAGGGAGACCTTAAGAAAATCGAAAAGAAAATGCAGGAATTAGCCCGCAGAAACTTCACGGTCGAACGTGTTGAACTTGACCAAGACTCGCTTCGAGAACACTTTCAGCACAACCCCTACAAGCTTGAAATCATCGACGATAAATTGGAAGCGGGTGACGGTTCAACCATCTACAAGCAAGGTGAATGGTACGACCTTTGCCTCGGACCACACGTCCCCAACACCTCCCGCTTAATGTTTGTCAAACTTACCTCCGTCTCGTCTGCTTACTGGAGAGGCGATCAAGACCGAGAACAACTCGTTCGCATTTACGGATTGGTGGAACCCAGCAAGGATGCACTCAAGCAAACACTGCACCGAATGGAAGAAGCAAAGAAACGCGACCACCGTAAATTGGGCAAAGACCTGCAACTCTTCCACATCGATGAAGACGTAGGCCAGGGCCTCATCTTGTGGACGCCACGAGGTGCAATCATCCGTCAAGAATTACAAGATTTCATCTCGCATCACCTCCGTCGCCAAGGCTATCAGCAAGTGTTTACACCCCATATCGGCAAGTTAGACTTGTACCGCACCTCAGGCCATTTCCCCTATTACCAAGACTCGCAATATCCTCCTCTTGTTGAACGAGACCTCATGAAGAAACTCGCTGATGAAGGTTGCACCTGCGGTGAACTGTCGAATTTGATGAAAACCGGTGACATTGACGGCTACATGCTCAAGCCGATGAACTGCCCTCACCACGTGAAAATCTACGCCAGTCAAGCCCGTTCCTACCGTAATTTGCCGCTTCGGTTGGCCGAATTCGGCACTGTATACCGTTGGGAGCAATCCGGAGAAATCTCCGGCATGACACGAGTTCGAGGTTTCACTCAAGACGATGCACATCTCTTTGTGACCGAAGACCAAATCGCACAGGAAGTCCTCGGGTGCATCGAATTGGTTCAAATTATCTTCGACAAACTCGGAATGACGGATTACCGCGTTCGTGTGGGTCTGCGTGACCCTGATTCTACGAAGTATGTGGGTGAGCCTGCCGCTTGGGACAAAGCCGAAGATGCCTGCAGAAATGCTGCCGCTTCCCTGGGTGTTGACTGGTCCGAAGAAGAAGGGGAAGCTGCTTTTTACGGCCCAAAAATTGACTTTGTCGTCAAAGATGTCATCGGCCGTGAATGGCAACTCGGTACGGTTCAGGTCGACTATAACCTGCCCGAACGTTTTGATCTCACCTACAAGGGAAGCGACGGTGAACTTCACCGTCCGGTCATGATTCACCGTGCACCCTTCGGCTCCATGGAGCGCTTCTGTGGTGTGTTGATTGAGCACTTTGGTGGTCGTTTCCCGACTTGGCTCACACCAACCCAGTGTCATATCATCACGATTTCTGAAAAGCACAAGGCTTACGCTGCAGAAGTCGCTGAGGCCCTCAAGGAACGTGGTATCCGCGTTGAGATGGATGACGGAGATGATACGGTTGGGAAGAAAATACGCACCCACCGTAAACTTCAACCAGCCTACATGGTCATTCTTGGCGATGGAGAGATGGAAGGTCGAACCGTGAGTTTGCGAGCCCGCAACGGCGACCAAGTAGCGGGTCTCGGTCTTGAACAATTCATCGATGATCTCCAATCTGAAATCAATGCAAAGGTGAGCCAACCGTCGCTTGTCCCACCTTCTTCGTGAGTGAGTTAACATGGCACCGGGAATCATTCAAGGCTTTTCTTTTGCCATGATTGCTCCGCTGTTCTTTGCCATTCTGACGGCTTGGTTTTTCTGGGACAAAGTTGTTCCTCGCCAACTGAAGGGGCTACAAGTTGCCTTCCAAACTGGAAAACGTACCTACGAAGTTCACCAAGTGACTTCCTCAGTTGAGGACGTCAAAGACCTGTTAGCGCGTCGGGGAACTCGCTTTGGCGTGGTCTCATACCTCATGGCATTGACTGGAAGTCTCATCTTATTGTTTGAGTTTATCAATTTTAGAGGAGATTTCTCTGAGGGCTACCATGCACCATCGGTCGCCCTCGCTCTTATTCTCATCATGCTTCCAGCCGTAGTATCGAGTGGTACATCCTTGGGTGCTCAGGTGATTCGCCCTTTGGGAACCAGTCGAGCCACTCTTCAGAACAACACGCGTACACGTAATATCGCCTATGTTGCCTTGACCGTGTCATGGCTTGTCCTTGCTGGCATGGTCGGGCTGGTCTTGGATGCACAGGGCACCTCAAAAACGCAAAGTATCAGTATCGCTGCCTTCATTGCCTTCAGTCCTGCTGTTCTCGCTTACGGCCGAATCCTTGGCTCCTCATGGAATGCACTCAAGCAGTCTTCGCAACAAATTGCAAAGGGAAAGGCTTCACCTTTTCACAACCACATACCAAATGCGCGTCAACAATTCATCGCTCAAGTGGTTCACCTCAACTTGGTAGCCATGCCCTTTGTCGCCCTCAATACCCTCATTTCGCTGCTCTTATTGATGTATAATCCGGAGATGTTCTCACATTCCGACCGCGTCATCAACCTGCCCGAATACCGCCTTCAAAGTACCTACATGGAAGAAGGAGGGTTGCTCGGTTTCTGGCTTATTGAACTCTTTTCCAACATACCACAGGCTGGTATTCGCGTACCCATTGTCACCTCACTGCTCTTGTTTTTGTTACTGAACGTTGCCGCCATCGGGTTCCTTTTTGTCTATGAAGTCGCTCGGATTCTCTTCCTCGACATCCAAGATGTTTCTGGAAAAGGTGGAATTCGTCTCGCTGATAGCCGCCTTTTGCGTGCAGAGCCAGTGCAACAAGCGAACGTATTGAATTTCTGTTTCACCGGATTTGCAGGTCAATCCATGCTTCTGCTCGCGTTAGCGATGATCACCTTCTGGGATTCCAGTTTCCTGCCCCAAGGCAGTGCATGTGGTTCTTGGGAAGACAGTGTATGTTCGGTTATGGAAAAGGATACGCTCGAACAGTTGACCTGGATGCTCGCCTCGGGTGGCCAAATTGCGTTCATTGCAGTATGGGCACTGTCATGGAAGCGTTCAAACAGACTTGACGATTTCACCTTTGATTCCAACATAGACGAGGACAGGACCCGCCTTCGTGGCATCAGCGATATGATCTATCTCAAGCAGCGTCCCGTCAACGAACTCATCGCAGGCGATGACTGGCAAACAGCACTGAGCCGCTTTGAATCACACTCAATACGCAATGAGGAAAGGTTGGTTGGCTTGGACATGATTCGTCAAACCCAAGCGACCATGCTTCTCAAAGTTGCTATCAACCGTTGGGACGATGCTGAAGAGGTGGCCATCGACCTTCTGGCACTTCAAGGTGGACGCGACGCCCACCTTTCGCGACTCACACTCTGTGCAGCCAGTTTGGCTCAGCGCGACCACAAAGAGGCACGACCTCGCCTCGCCCTCCTCGATGATGATGACATTGAAGCCGTGCGCCTAAAGTGGGTGGCAGCGGTGTTAAATCCATCGAAAAAACTCAGCTCTGCAATTCGCTCAATGTTGAGTATTGACCCGATTACAAAGAAAAATATCGCCATGCTCCGCCAACTCAATGAGGCTCAAGTCATCGCCGACCGTCAGCGATTAAAACAACCTGCCGACCGCAGAATTTTCCTCAGTCAGCTGGCACGTCTACGCCTCAATGGAGAAAGTGAACGTGCGCTCACGCTGCTTGAGTTAGCCATGAGGGACATGGAGGATGAAGAATGGGTACACGGTACCATCGTTCAGAGTTTGCTGAATTACGATGCGGGTCGAATCATGACCGCAGTTGATCTTGCTGAGAAATTGAGCAAGCGCCATTCACGTAACCCTCATCTACGAAGCGTGATGCATCATTATGCGAGTTTAGGCCACACCAGCATGCCGACCTCTGAACAATCAAAAATCGAATGGGCCTTTGAACAGGATATGGATTGGCGAGCAAAATGGTTTGGCCACAATGTGAGCGTGCCGCCTGTTATGGAGAATGTAGCCCTGAAGAAGCATGCATGGCAGGCCAATGCTTGGGTCGGCTTGGCCAGTGAGAAAGGTTTAGCCAGTCTGATGAAGAGCAAACGAAATCAACATCAGAACCTCCCTGAGCAACTTCCATTGTGCATCTACACGCACCTTGCTGGCCTCATGGTCACCATTGGCGGCATGCCGGTGGATTTGGGTGTCCCCGGAACGATTCAATACGACGCCATCGAAGCGGCGAACCTGCTTGATTTGTGATTAAATTCGCCGTCGGAGACGCTCCATTGCAGCATCTGCCTGAGAGAGGTGCTGGAGGCATTCTTCAATTCTGCTGACACCTAACATTTCTTCAGACAGGGCAATCGCTTGCTCACACGCACGGCGGTCTTCATCGGTGAGGGTGATTCCAGCGGCTTCACATTGATTCCTGAGTATTTTCCACTCGTCCATCACGTAATCATAGAGTTCGAGCGCTTCCCCACTGGCTCGTCCCTCGTTGTCGAGGTCCGTAGTCATGCGTTCCAAGAGCATCCCAGCATGGGACCATGAGCGGTCGTCAGCGGCCCGTTCTATTTCGGCAAGAGCCTGAGTCCAAGTATCCTCGTCATCGCGGCCTTCAAATCGCTTGACGAGTTGTTTTCGCTGCTTGAGTGCGCGAAGGACGTCATCCATCGCTGCACGTTCACGCTGCAAGGTTCGTACGACACCGTCAGCAAGGCCGATGGCCTGGCTGGCATTGCCTTCTTCGAGAGCCTTTTCAGCCTGCTTGATTCGTTGCTTTCCTTCCTCTAAGTCCATGCCATCGGCTTGCCCGATTTGGCGTTGCGCTTCCTTGATGGAATCAATTGCACGGTCATGGGCTTCGCCTTCTGCTTCGAGTTGTTCGGGAATAACGACGGCGAATTCAAAAGCCTCCCGAGGTTGTTCCCTAGCCAATTTCTCCTTTGCATCACTGAGGAGGTCTCGCAAGGTTGCGACGCCGTCCCCTTTCTTTCCATCAAGGGCTCGAACCGCTTCAGTAATTGCATCCTCGGCTTGTTTCCACCATTCGATGACTTCACCAGCACGTTTCTTGGCCTGGCGGAACAATTGTTCGCCTTCTCGTAGCGAACCCAGCCCGACTTCTCGAAGCCCCATGTCGTAAGCCTTCCTCGGGCGTTTAACGACTGGAGCAATGGATTCAGCCGTCTCGATGGCATCAAGTGCATCATGACGAATAATTTCAACATCGTCTGCAAACGAGAGCGACCGTTCCATGTTTTCTTCACTTTCATCGAGAAGGCGCATGCCATATGTTGGGTCAAGATGACCTTCTTCCTTGGCGGTGGTCAACAAACTCGCTGCTTGAGCAACCGCAGCCCCTTGTGCTTTCAATTCAAGAAGCCGGCCTTCTAAACTGTCTAAACGTCGCTGGAAGGCCTTCCGCTCGACTTTTTGGTCGTCACCAACCGACCAGGTGTACAGCGTTTCGCCAAATGAAAATACGGTGAGACCTGCGGCCAAGCCACCTGCGAGTGTGGTGAACGAATCGACTTGTGTTAGGACCAGAGCTGCAGCAGAAGCGCTACCAATACCGGTGAGGATTGAGCGGAACCGCAGGACGCCGAAGTTCCCACGAAGCGTCCTTGAAGCCATCCTTCGCGCCATGAAAGCGGTGAGAAGAACCATGGCACTACCCAGCGAAGCCTGAGTTGAGTTAGGATCGATGCCCAACGCTCCAATCACAAGAAGAACGGGCCACGCTAGAGCTGTGGACGACCCCAAACGTGTACGGGCAGAAGGGTCATCCAACACCAAATCTTGGAGGAATATACCCCATAAAATCAGAGCGAAGGGGGGACCAAAATGTGCCAGTTCAACACCGTCACCTTGCACCATCCCTTTGAGGGTCGGCCATGCCAACCAAAGAGCGCAGCCAAGAATGACGAAAGCCGTGTACATCGCCATTGATTCAACGCGCTTGACCCTCTGCAAACGCTCGGCTTGAATCGCCGAATCAGTATCTGCCCAAGTGACCATGCCCCCACCACATCTTCACTCCCCCATAATCACTCCGCCGGGCATCCCATTGCGCCAAGGCTCACATGAAATTCAGCGGCAATGTTCAAGGGTGTCTTTGGGCTGTGGCAGAAAAGAGAGGGAAGAGTATGTCGGGTCTCATCACAATGGACGATTTATCCAATGAGGAAATTATGAGCATCCTTGATGATGCTGAGCGCCTGCTGCCCGTCGCAGAAGGCCGAACGTACCTTCCACTCTTACAGGGTAAAATATTGGGGAATCTCTTCTTTGAGCCCAGTACGAGAACACGTATGTCTTTTGAAACGGCCATGAAACGCCTGGGTGGAGATGTAGTGAACCTCGGTGACGTGAAAACCTCTTCAGTTGTCAAAGGCGAAACCCTCTACGACACCATCCAGATGGTTGACGGATATACCGACATTATCGCAATGCGCCATCCGAGGCAAGGTGCTGCCCAATATGCACAAGATGCTGCACGAGTACCCATTTTGAACGGTGGAGACGGGGCTGGCCATCATCCTACCCAAACCATGCTCGACCTCTTCACCATTCGCCAAGCACATGGGACTCTTGAGGGATTGAAGGTCATTTTAGCCGGAGATTTACGCTACGGTCGAACCGTTCATTCCCTCAGTCACGCCCTTACCCGATTTGGCTGTGAGTTGATTTTTGCGAGCCCTGAACTTCTCAAGATGCCGGCTGAAATCGTCAATGACCTCACGGCCCACGGAGCCAATGTGACCGAAACCGAAGAATTACTGGGATCCATTGCTGACGCTGACGTGGTTTACATGACGCGTATTCAGAAAGAGCGCTTTGCTGATGAAGACGAATATACCAAAGTCGCAGGAGCCTACAAACTCCATGCATCCAATCTTGAAGGGGCGAAGGAGAACATGATCATCATGCACCCTCTGCCCCGAGTTGATGAAATTCATCCATCCGTTGATAGTACTCGCCACGCCCGATATTTCCAACAGGCCTTCAACGGAGTCGTTGCACGCATGGCACTTCTGTGCCGCCTTTTAGGCATCAATGTCCCACAAAAAATTGCAGACGGAGGTGAGGCTTGATGGCTCAAGAACACAACATGCGCCGTGTCACGGCAATTCGCAACGGGACGGTCATTGACCACATCCCGTCGGGACAAGCCATGCGAGTTCTCGAGATGTTGGCCGTCGACAAATCCACTTCAGTCCCAGTATCCATGGTCATGAATGTACCTTCTAAGAAGATGGGGACGAAGGACATCATCAAGGTAGAAGACCGAGAACTCAACCAAGATGAATTGAATCGTTTAGCTCTGGTTGCTCCTGACGCTCAGGTCGCCATTATCCGTGCCTACAGTGTTGCCGAAAAGATGACGATTGAGCTTGGAGATGAAGTGACCAACGTGGTCAGTTGCACCTTCTCAAATTGCATCACTACCAACCCTCGTGAACCCCTAGCACATCGTCTCAAGGTTATGGCACGCGAACCACTGGAATTGCGCTGCCACTATTGTGGAAGACCACAAGACCTTGAAGAATTGATTCACAACGTTCTGTGAACTCAATCGTCGATGTTCAAGAGATCGCGCATATCGCAAGCCTTGCATTGGTCTTGCGAGGTCATGCTACCACACCTCGGGCAGGCGGTAGGTGCAGATGGGCGGCTTTGTTGACCACCCAATTCAACGACCTGGTCACGTAGAAGTTTGACTTGATCAGCCATTTTAACCAAACCGTGACGGGTACCCGGTACGTCGGCTTCCATTTTTGCCACCATTTCGCGATGGCGCCACCGTAGTGCACCTCGTGCATTAGGACACTCCTCGTGATGAAGAGGAAGATCTCTATGAAGAGCATAAAGATGTATTTCTTGTTCTGGAACCCAGCGCAGTGGAACGATTCTGGGAGCAAGTCCGTCAACTGGAGTCGAGGTGTGTGGGGCAAGGCGAAGGGTCCGTTCGAGGTCACCGTTGGTCACGTTCATCAGGACGGTCTGAGCCATGTCGTCAAGATTGTGACCCAAAGCAATGACGTCAGCACCAACCCGCTGAGCGAGATGGTTGATACCTTGGCGACGAAAAACACCACAATAGGCACAAGCCATTCGTGGAGCATCGTTGTCCTTCTCGATGACCATGGGTAAGCGCTTGACCACCTCATCCATTTCGACAAAGGAAAGTTCGGGGTATGTGACCACTTCGTGGAGGATGCCGAGACGGTCGCAAAGTGCTTGAGCACAATCGATGGATGGAGGGCGGTACCCTTCAATCCCCTCATCAACCGTCCCTGCTACAATGGTCACGTCGCGACGTTGCCCAAGAAGGTCGACCAGACTATCGAGCAGAACCGCCGAATCTTTACCGCCTGAAACAGCGACTAAGATGGTGGTATGCTCGCCTTTTTTGAGATGGAGTTGTTGCCGCAATTCCTTGCTGATCTTCTTACGAACGGATTTGGCAAGGTGCTTGCCACACAAAATACGGCCGGAATAAGCCTGCTCAACAAGGGCTGGCTTGTCGCAAGAATCACATTGCGGAATCTGAAAGGCTGCACTCGTCCCACCGCCTTCCATGGCCAGTGGGCACGGCTACAGTGTTTCAATACAGCGGAAATCAGGGAGGTGTGAACTTGACAAGAGCGGGGAAATTATTTCAATTGGTAAATCAATTTTTCAATTAGAATCTTACATATCCTACCATGCCCTGCTTTGGGCTGTTTTTGACCTGCAATGGAAGGTAGATGTTCACCCAGCAGAGAAAAGACGGCCTGCAATCCAGTTTCTTCTCCAGCCAAAGCGTATTTTCAGTTGGAAAATCACAAAGGGTCTTCAAATCAACAATAATGGGCGTTGAAGCGCAAAACTTCTTGAAGGCTACAGCGCTGTCACGGGAATTGAGCGAGCATGTTGCAACGACTTCTCACCGGATTCCTCGAACAGGAAGGCGTGGAACAAGCCGTAATGTTTGACGACCGAGGGCGTCTGATGGCCAGCGTGGGTCAACAAGGCCAATTGCCTGCTCTTGAACACGCTATCGCCCTCACCTCAGCGGCCCTGAGTGCCTGTGTCGAACATGAGTCAGGCGACCTGTATGAAATATGGTCGGAAGGTGAACAGCGAACCATGATCGACGTCATTACACCCTATCGCATATTGATGCTCAAAGGCCAAGGAGGCCGTCTTGCACGATGGCGACACAGCGTTGACCATCGTCGCCGTCAACTGGCGACAACCCCCGAATTTTAGGTGAATAACATGTTTAAACTGCCCGAAGGAACGCCCGTCTCCGAAGAAATCTCGCTTGCAGAAGGGCATGTTCAGCCCTTTGCCCACGGCGCCATAACAAGCTACATCGGTCGTCGGAAAACACCGAGTGGCCATCGTTTGGTTCGAGGGGGACGCATCGTTGGATGGATTGCTGAGGATAAAGCGAAAGGCGTGATGCTTGGGGGAAGCGAGGCTCGCTCTCAACTCGAATCAACCGAAGCCGAAGGTAAACTTCGTCTGGTTGGAACCCAATACACGTTGAGCGGTTTGGGAGGAGTTGCCGAAATCATACCCGAGGCTTTTGAGCATCAAGCAGACCGACAAGGCTTACGAGCCAGTACAAATTATGTTGAGCGTTTATTTTCAAGAGACCTTTCAAAGGTTGTCAAAACTCTGATTCTTGACCCGACCGTTCGAGGTGCCATCGCTATCGACGGAGGTATGCTCATCGATTTTGCGGGCGACCTCCCCGGGCTCGGAAAGGAAGAGGCGCTTGCATCTCACGTCTATGACCTTCTGTCGAACATGCGGATGGAGGACCATCCACATCTCGCGGTCAATGGTCAAGGCCACTGGATCTTGCATGCCGAAGAAGGCTCCCTCTTGCTTGCTCAGAGTGGAGATATTGCACTCGCAGCATGGACTGAGCGTGATGCAAATCATGCCCGACTGCTCTCCGCCGCCTCAACCGCTCTTTCGGGTGATGTCGCATCTGCGGGAGCGGACGGAAGCAAACTTCCTGAAGGATTTACCCTGCGGGAAGGTCGTGGTGGACCGGACGCCATCGTTTCGATGCTTAAGGCTGGCCTGGATGAAGAGGTGACGGGGCACATTCAGTCCGGAGGTTCGAGTAAAGCCGTTTCACTGGTGCTTTCCCAAGGTGTCCCAATCGCTCTTTGGGCACCTTCTGTTGATGACGAGACAGAAGCCTTACGATTGTTAACAGAACCAAAGAGAAAGGTTCGTCTGGTCCGCTTACCTGCTGGCACCATTGTTACTGCGAATTCCGGAACGATTGAATCCTTTTCACTCACGACCTTCATCAATAGATTAGCCACCATACGAACACGTTCCGAAGCACGTCAGGAATCCTTGAAGGCCACCTTGAAGGATATGCTTGGCTTTGAAGCAGGTATCGAGCAGTTGCGAAACGAGCGTGCAAAGTTATCCTTCAAGACCGACGGCATGGAAACGGCAGTTCCCCTTCAAGTCATGCAGGAACAAGCCGTATCTGCCGTGGATGAAGGACTGCGACGACGTCTTGAAAAATCCGAACAGACCGTCTCTGAATTGAACGCCTCTATTGCGGTTCTTGAAGGTAAAATCAAAGAAATAGAGACAAAGAAGGATGCCGCGCAAATTGTAGCAAGAGAAGCCAGCGAAACACGCCAAGAACACACTGTTGCTATGGAAAACGCTCATGCTCAACTCAACACCATGCAAGTGGACTTGGCTCAGTCTAGGTCTTCAGCAGAAGAAGCGGAATCAAGAGCTGAACGCTTGGTTCGACGGGTCAATGAACTTGAACACCAAGTCAGTGAGCGAGCAGCCGAATTAGCCAAGGCCATTGGAGATGCGAGTTCAAGTGCAGAATTACAAGGCATGATCGAGGAACTCTCTCTGAAAGAGGCCGAACTCCAATCCAACTTGGGTGAAGGAAGTCAACGCTTGACGACCATACGGCAGCAAAGCGACGACGAAGAGCGACGTCTTCGTGTATTGACCGAACAAGTGAGCATAACCCGGGAGCGTCATGCACGAGCTCAATCCGACCTTCTCAGCCTGCAAGAGCAAGTTCATGTCCAACAACTCGAACTTGAAGCAGCACGGCTGGAGGAAAAGAAATCTCGAACCCACGTTGACGAAGACCGTACACGCCGTGCTGAAGAAGAGGCTCGCCGCTCCAATACCGAGGCGGAATTACGTGAATTGATGAATGAACGACGTCAAGTCTTGCGAGAATTAGGCGATTTAGGAGCCCGTCGAGGCCATGCTGAGGCTGAATTGGCTTCACTTGTAGAAAAGGCGACGGACTTAGCGACCGCTCATGAAGAAGCCCTTGCTGATATTCAGGAAGCAGAACGCTTGCGTGCTCGACTCGCTGAAGAACCGCTGGCACAAGCTCTGCTTGACGACAACAACACCTTCCAGGGCCTCGGACCCGTTTTGGAGCGCCTTGAGCATGCACGAGAACTTGGCTATTCGGTCACAATGCTGGACCGAGCCGTTGAACGAGCCCTGCAGGTGATTCAGTCAACCGTTGACCATGTTGCCGCAACACCTCGCCACTTGTTATCCTCAGAAGTGATGACGCTCTTAGAGCGACAAGTCCCTCAAACCGCAGGAGCCGTGCGGGGACTTGCTCGTTGGTCAGTACAGCAACGACTCGAACTCCAACTTGGAGAGACCGTGAATCATCTTGTACTTGACCTCGAGCATCTACTGGAGGATTACGATCGTTCCATCACGATGCTGCGTAGGATTCGAAATGTACTCGAACAAATTGAACGATTGGGAGCACCCGAGCATGAAGTTCACGCTCTGATGGCTAATTGTCAACGCCCAGAAGCCCTTCCAAGTCTTGCTTTAGGCACTCGGAAGTTGATCCAAGTCGCTCTCGATGACATCTATCTTGAAGCCGACCAGCGCGATGCAGGAGAAGCCATCGGACTGGAAGAAACCGCTCGGGTTCTTGAAGAATTGATTACACAACTTGATGCTTCGGGACTGACAGACGGTCGCCCTCGTGGCATGCTGTGGGAATTCCAACGAGATGGTTTGCTTCCCTTTGAGAGAGAAGCCATTCCGGCCGAACAACGCCTCCCCGTTGACGAAGGGATGTTGCACGACCTCGAACCTCACCTCCTCGCCTCAGAGACCTTGGAATCGGTCGAGGCTCCAGCACCTGAAGCCGTTGACAATGCTGGCTGGTCTGAACTCCCAGCCCCAAGCGACGACAAGGAGCAAGAGATGGTTGCCTCCACGAGTGCCGTGACAAGCCCCCCTCTTGATTTGGACGATGAACGAGCACACCTTGAAGCCGAGTTGGCACGCATTGACGCTAACTGGAGCCACCGCGACGCTCCTACAACCAATGCGCCTGTTCCTGCCGATGCTGCGCTGACAGACCTCGAAGCACGTCTTTCAAACATTGACTTTTGAGGTGGCCAATCATGACCGAAGCGATGACGCTCATGGGACGAACCGAAGAGCGTGAAAAGGCATATCCTCTATGGATTGAGCGTATATTGCTGCTTGTTGCAATCGTATTGTTCGCTCTGTATTCGTCCGACCTCAACAGGGCGGTTGACCATGCGTTGATGGGCCCAGCGGTAGCCTACATCCTCTTTCCTTTGGCCTTGCTCGCTACTGTTGAATCGATGGGGCGCTTTGTTCAAGCACGACTACGCTCATAATTGACTGAAGTCTTTTGAGGCAGGCTCAGGTTCAACAGGATTGCTTCGCGATTGAATCAATCCAATCACGCGCTGCCATGGAATAAAGAAACGTAGTACGGCCATGAGGCTCAAGAAAAGCAATGCAGAGATGACCAAACCATACGTGAGCGTGAGTTCAATCGACTCCGAGACTTGGCCTGCCCATTGACTGCCTGTCGTGTCCGATACGATGGTCAGCAGGACCTTGTGGAAGCCAAGAGCAACCATGGTAGCGACTCCAGTTAATCCGAGGAAGAGGAATGTGTGCCTCAGGTGTGTGTTGAGAACGTTGTCCATTTGGCGAACGTATTCTGGGTCTCGCTTGCAGGATTCAGGAAGACGAAAGGCGTATTCTAAATTGCGGATGACGCCGTAACTTGCTTCTTGAAAGACCATGATCAAAACGGCAATGAGGATGAGATTGAATTGTTCTTTCGTCACCAATTTAAGCCCGAACAAACCGATGGTGGGGTCTGATGTTTGACTTTCGAGGACGGCGAGAGTACCCCCGTAGGAACCCAATTGTGATTTGATGAGAGGGAAGGTCAAAATGGCGTGGATGCCCAGGAATAGAAGCGTGAAACCGATAGCCCATGCAATGGAACGGCGGGACAGACCCCAAATTCCACGAGTACCCATAATAACGGGTAGGAGATAAATGAACATGATCAACAACGACATGATCATCAATAACGGCCACTGCAGCGTTTGCAATTCTGAATCCGTAGGCAGCCGTAAGTCAAAGGAAAACAGCATGCCAGCAAACCATGAGAGCGTGAGTCGGCCGATGAGCAAGACAATCAAACCAACAATAAAGCCCAATTTGATGCGCTGTTGAACTTTTGGCGTTTGGAACGCGAGGAAAGCCATCGCACCACCGAGACTCAAACCGAGGACCATAGGAACGAAGAAGCGAGCCAGGCCAGAACGCCCCTCACCGGTGAGCCAATCGCCTAGGGGGAGTTGGTCAGAAATGAGCAATTCGATGGTGTCGAAAAGAATCGTATGGTCGATAGAGCCCACGACATAAGTCGAGACTACCTCGAGATACATTCCAATCAGTGCAACCGTTGCAACCACTTGGAGCGTGATGATTTGCCATTGACGACGCAGGTTCTTGAGATGCAGCGTACGTGGACGAGCCGTTCCCTCAAAGAGGACATCTGACTGAAGACCGACTTCGCCTGCCATCTCAATACCCCCTTACCTGCATCAGTGCCTGTGACAAATCCATGTCTGGCATCCAATCGATGACTTGTGCGCCTGACCCTGCCAAGGTTGTCAAACGGTTTTGCCGTTCAAGTTTCAAGACTTCATAGGACATACGAGGAATACGGCTTACCAAGCGTTCGAAGTCAACGCTGGAAGGAGAAAGGACCGTCACTTCGTGACCGCGTCCTACCAAGTCACGTACGGCAGCAGGAACGGTTCCGTCTCCTTCACATGAGGAGATGATGAAGACTGGGCTTCCCCTGCTAAAGCGACCGCTCAACGAATTGGTAACAGCTTGGAGGGGCATTTCTCCCTTGGGCGTCACTCCCGCCAAGGCACTGAGGATTTTGAAATACTGCTTATCGCCAGTATCGGGTGGGAGATAGGAGAGTTTCTCGTCATAAATCGCCAGAGCAACCGAGTCGCGGCGTTGTAAAAAGAAGGCTGCTAGACTTGCTGCTGAAACCGTCCCCATCTCGAGAGGATTCTTGAGAACCGTTCCTATGCGTGCCAAGTCACGACTGTCCAAAATCAAGAACAGGTCGGTGACTGCATCTCGGCATTTTTCGTTGACCATCAACTCACCTGTGCGAGCGTAGGCTTTCCAATTGATGTTCTTGAACGGGTCACCAGGTACATATTCTCGCAGAGAATAAAATTCTGAGCCTTGCCCCGGAGTTCTCAAGGTGGTAGCGCCCGTGTACATTTTCGGGGTTCGACTGCGCAAAAATGCCTCTTCAATGTCTTTGATTTGTGGGAAGATCACGATATCGCTGTGATGGTCGACGTACATCTCTTCAACGCCTAAGTTGAAGGTGTTACGAGCACGTAGCGATACAGGACCGATGGAATAGTGACCGCGCAGGGGGCAACGTAAAACATAGCGAATTCGGGCACTTTCTCCTGGTTTGAGGTTCAATTGCATTTGATTGAGCCCGCTTCGCAACTTCATTTCATGAGGAATATTATCGTAAATGTCGAGCATCTGTGTTTTCCGATTGCTACGGTTTGTCACCAGCAATTCAACATAGAGGTCATCGCCCTTGTACAGGTTGTCAGCGGAAAGTGTCCGCTGGACTTCAACGTCGCCGTGGCCTGAAATCCATGAATTCACCACGATAAAGGCGACAAGACTCAGCCCGAGAATCATCATTTGTTGATTGGAAATCATCATTCCAATCAGAACCAGCGCAATTCCTCCAGTGAAGGTGAATGCTGCCTTACGAGTCCACATGATACCACCTCACTGACGTCCCCACGCCTTGATTCGTTTGACCAGAGCAACCGTTTGTTCAAGCGTGTATCGGTTGCTTGCCTCAACGGCGAATTTAGCCAAAACCGGGTCATTGATCATGGAAACGAGTTCGTTGGCCTTCATCGCTTGGAATTCTTCACGGTTCAAACCGTTCTGATTGCGAACCTTTGAGAGGAAGACCTGACGGATTTTTTCGACCTTGGAATAATATGCATAGCGATTCGCATCACCAAATCCATAGTAGATGATGCTGAAGACGTGGCGCCATGGCTCTGGGTCTCGCTTCTTAATGAGCACCGCTTCAAAGGTAATGAACAGAATCAGGAAGAGGAGAAGCATGGCAAGACCTTCTCCGGTGAAGTATACCAGAAGGAAGTACACGGTATTGTAAGAATCAGCAGCCAATGCGCTTTGGGGGTGGCGTGATTCATCAAAGATGACCATGGCGTTTTCCGCAGGCTGTCCTTCCTCACCGACAAGGTCGCTCATTAGGGCTTCTGCGATGAAATCAAGCGCCCATTTCCGATTATCGTTCTCGGGCATCAAGGTCGCAGTTTCCCCGTACTCACCATCGTTGAATCCTTCATAATCATACATGGCATTGATGAGTGCTGACCCGTCTGAGATGAACAATACACGTCCCCCGTCACCGGGCGTGCAACTTGCCCTGGCACAGGCTTCGATGCTGAGATTGAATTGCCCCCAGCGGTCAGGAGTTTCAGGAGTGATTTCGTTTCCGACCCAAATTTCTCCATCACCGTTGACGTCAACAGTTGCTTCATTGCTGGTCATTGCGCGAACAGCAACCTCCGTCAACGGACCACGAACTCCCGGAATCACCTCGAGTCCTGTGATGTTATTGAGCAACATTTGGTAGGTTGCATTGTATTCAAGAATACCGCCCACGAGATGGTGAGCGCATAAGCCGGCTTGGGATTCGCTCAGACTTTGGCCGTCGAGTTTGGCGCAGGGATGTTCTCCTATTCCATCGGGAACACCCCAACGACTGTGCGTGGAGAGGGTTGTTGGGTCCACTTCAGTACCGTTCATGCCACAAGGATTGGATTGGACACACATCCAGATGTAATTGTAATCCAGTTCTGCGACATAGGTTGTGTCGAAGACTTGTTCGCCGGTGTAGCGAATTCCAAATGCTTCTGCGATGGTATTTGCGTATCCGTAATCTTCGAGGACCAAAGCGGTACCGCCTGCTTCAACAAATTCGACGATAGCATTGATTTCTGAAGGGGAAAATCCGTTTCCTGAAGCGATGGTGATGAAGCCATCTTCGTCAAATTGGGGCAGAGTAAGCGTATCTCGTTCTACCCCCGCCAAGACATAGGTCGTGTTTCGTGGATCCTCGATATCGGCAAGCAAAAGCGGACTGCTCACCAGCGAGCGAGTCTCGATGTCCATGGTGCGGATATCTTCTCGGAAAGCCGACATGTCGTTCCAATCATCGTCATAGGCCGAAAGTTGGTTGGTGGCGCTGATGTTAATGAAATTGGACATAATCGTGAGAAGCAGAATCAGCATAACTGCCCAAAACGAAGCTTGCAGGGCGAGCCTACGAGCATTGAAGTTGGTGGGGAGTCCAAGCATATACATCACGAGGGAGACTGTTCCCAAATCAACACGGGCTCCTATGACTTTAGAAGGTTGTCCACCTTCGTGGATAAAATGCTCATCCACATTCAAGCGCAATTCATTGATTGAGGTGTATTTTTGCAGCGATTCTCGAAATCGATGAGGAAGGGATTTTCACCGTGCTTTCATCATGCTCAAATGGAAGCGCTGATGGGTCAACCGTGGCTTCAACACTCACGACCAAGTCGCTGAGCATGCCTGTATTGAGATCGAAATGAATGTCCGTGAGGCGGCCGAGAAGAGCCCCTGTCCGGTCAACCACTTCTCTTCCAATCACTTCCCGTCCGAAGATTGCCATGGATATCACCCCGTTGTTGAACATCGGGTGAAGGAATCCCTTGAATGCGTCGGTTGGTTGACGAACATCACATCGTTTCCATACCGCGACTGAAGTCTCGGTTGCGCTTGATGTTGGTCAAGCCCGATGTCAGCCGAGTTTCCATCTTTTGATAGTATTCCAGCATGTCGGGCGTGACGGTGGGTCGGACTCGAGAAATGGCTTCTTCAAAGTGTGCCTTTGTGACCTTCTTTTTGTTGGCACGCATACAGATGAGCGCTGCTTCACGACAAACTGCTTCAATGTCTGCTCCAGTGAACCCATCCATCCCAGTCAAGATGTCCTTGAAAGAGAATTTACTCAGCGGCATGCCTTCGGAATGAATGGCAAAGATGGCTTCTCGGGCGCCTGCATCGGGTGGTGGTACGTGCAAGACCCGCTCGAAACGGCCACTGCGCAAGAGTGCGGGGTCAATCATTTCGGGACGGTTGGTGGCTGCCACGATGATCACGCCATCAAGCGATTCAACACCATCCATACTCGCCAACAACTGATTCACGACGCGGTTCCCTACATCGCTTCCCTCAGAGGCTGTCCCGCCGCTGCGCATGCTCGCGATGGATTCAAATTCATCCAAGAAAATGATGGACGGGGAGGATTGTTTGGCTTTCTTGAAAATTTCACGAATTGCACGTTCAGATTCTCCGACCCACTTCGAAATCAATTCCGGACCCTTGATGCTGATGAAGTTGGCCTGTGCTTCATTGGCAATGGCCTTGGCGAGCAGGGTTTTGCCTGTACCTGGTGCTCCGAAGAGAACAATACCTCGAGGTGGCTTAATGCCGAAATGGTCGAAGAGTTCTGGCTTTGTGAGCGGCCATTCAACCGATTCTTTGAGACGGTCTTTGACCTCGAGAAGGCCACCGACTTCTTCCCAAGATACTTCAGGAACTTCAACATAAATTTCACGGAGAGCTGAAGGTTCAACATCACGGATGGCCTCTTTGAAGTCATCCATGCAAACTTCCATCTTCTCAAGTACCTCTGGAGGTAGAGTTTCTTCTTCAAGGTCGATTTCAGGCAGGTATCGGCGAAGAGCACGCATGGCGGCTTCACGAACCAGTGCGGCAAGGTCTGCGCCGACGAAGCCGTAGGTATTGTCGAGCACCCATGAAATGTCAAAGTCGTCCGAAATTGGCATTTGCCGGGTGTGAACGTCCATGATTTCACTTCGTCCATCTCGGTCAGGGACGCCAATCTCAATTTCACGGTCAAAACGACCAGGGCGACGAAGCGCAGGGTCGAGGGCATCCCTTCGATTGGTCGCTCCGATGACCACGACGTTGTCTCGGCCTTGCATGCCGTCCATGAGCGTCAGCATCTGGGCAACAACACGGCGTTCGACTTCTCCAGAAACGTCTTCTCGCTTGGGACAGATGGAGTCGATTTCATCGATGAAGATGATGGCGGGTGAATTGGCAGACGCCTCATCAAAGATTTCCCTGAGTTGTTTCTCCGACTCACCGTAATACTTCGAGATGATTTCGGGACCATTGATGCTCTTGAAATGCGCATTGACTTCAGTTGCAACTGCCTTTGCAATCATGGTTTTCCCAGTACCAGGAGGGCCGTGAAGGAGGACGCCTTTTGGCGGGTCTATGCCTAATCGGCGGAACAATTCGGGATGCTTCAAAGGCAATTCAATCATTTCACGGACTTTGAGAAGTTGTTGTCCGATTCCTCCGACGTCTTCGTAGGTGATGCCTTCGGATTGGCCGACGTCTTCCTCTGCAACGGCTTCGTCTTTGATGATGATTTCAGTATCGGTCGTGACTTTGACAATGCCTTTGGGAACGGTCTGGACAACAGCGAACGGAAGTGCTTCGGCGAAGAGGGTCATGCCGGGGATGAAAATGCGATCGCCCGCAACGACGGGGCGTTTGGCGAGACCGCGCTTAGCAAAGCCTTCAATCCCGGGCCCAAATTTGACCTTCTGCTTGTTCGCCATCACTGGAGATATGGTCAGCTTGGTGCATTCCTTCGCTTCGACTTTTCGAACCGTCACACGGTCGCCGAGACTGACCCCTGCATTCTTGCGAATAATACCATCGACTCGAATGATGTCCATTTTGGCATCTTCAGGTCGGCTACGCCAGTAAATGGCAGCCGTGGAGCGTTCATCACCGCTGATTTCAACGATATCACCTGGCTTCAGGTCAAGGCCCATCTCCGAGGAAATGCGAGCTCTACCGTGGCCCACATCGGATGGGATTGCTTTGGATACGCGCACTTCAATGGTTTCATCTTTGTCTGCCATAACATTCGCTCCTGTCTAATGATGTTGATACTTTGACGGTATATTAACGCACGCCACTCAGGGTTTCACTCCCCCTCGCAGGATGAAATCATTACAGGGGACTATAAACCCGAGGCCGTATTTTTCTGGAGTCTTCTCACACCCTCTTCATTCAAGCCAGCCATCACATTCAAGAGACGCATATGAGTCGCTTGCTTCATGGTTCATGTTCTTGAAACTGGTCTGGAATTCCTCCAAGCAAATAACCCCAACGGCAAACCCTCAGTTCGAGGCTTCAACATCATCAACGGTCAATTGGCAAGCGCCAGCGAAGGTCAAACCTTCCAGTCCACAAACCCTGCCCTCCTTGCAGATTGCTTGGGCGAGTTCCCCTTGTCAACTCGAGATGACATTCACGCTGCGCTTAATGCAGCCCACGATGCTTTTCCAGGATGGTCGTCCACGCCCGCGCCCACCCGCGGCCAAATCATCGGCAACATGGGCCGTTTGCTGATGGAGCACAAGGAAGACCTTGTCGCCCTTGAAACACGTGAAATCGGTAAAACTCTCAAAGAATCGGGGGGCGAAATCCAAGAAGCGATTGACACCTGCCTCTTCTTCCAGTCTGAAGGGCGACGGCTGTACGGACAAACGGTCAACTCAGAATTGCCTGACAAGGAATTGTTCACCTACCGCCGCCCGCTCGGTGTTTGCGGTATCATCAACGCCTGCAATTTCCCATCCGCGGTTCCCTTTTGGAAGATGATCCCCGCCATAATGTGCGGAAATACCTGCGTTTGGAAGAGCCCTCAAGATGCTCCGCTCCTCTCCTTTGCCCTCGCCCGCATCATGCATCAGGCTGGCCTTCCGGATGGTGTGATCAACCTCGTCCACGGCAAAGGTAGCGGTGCTGGCCAGTACCTCGTTGACGCCGTCGATGAAGGTCTGGTCAACAAAATCTCGTTCACGGGCTCCACTGAAGTAGGGAAAATGATCGGTGAAGTCTGCGGACGCAACCTCGTTTCATGCTCACTTGAACTCGGTGGAAAGAACCCCTTGGTCGTGATGCCCTCGGCCAACCTTGACAACGCCGTAGAAGGCGCATACTGGGGCGCCTTTGGAACTGCGGGACAACGCTGCACAAGTCTGGGCAATCTCATCGTCCACGAAGGAATCTACGACGCTTTCATGGAGAAGTTCATGGCCAAAGTCAAAACAACACGTATCGGTGACTCATCAGTTCACAAGGACGTCCTCTACGGCCCAATGCTGTCACCAAAGTATGCGAAGGATTTCCTCACTGGCCTCGAGATGGCAAAAGCCTCTGGAGCAACACAATTGTGGGGCGAAGGTGAAATTACAACCAGCAGTCAACCTGAGAATTTCATGGGCGATGCCACGGAGGGTGTCTTCATGTGGCCTCATGTCTTTGCAGATGTGACCGAAGATATGGATTGCTTCCAAGAGGAAATCTTTGGCCCCGTCGTCACCGTGGTGAAAGCCAAAGATTTCGACCACGCTCTTCACTTGGCGAATGCAAGCCCATACGGCCTCTCTTCCGCTATTTACACCAACGACCGACTCGAGGCCTACCGATACAAAACAGGTATCAAAGCAGGCATGACCGGAATCAACAATTCAACGACCGGTGCAGAGGCTCACCTGCCCTTTGGCGGTGTCAAGGGGTCAGGTAACGGCACACGAGAATCCGGCATTTGGGTGCTTGAAGCATATTCTTACTGGCACGCTGTCAACGACGAATTGTCAGGTAAATTGCAACTCGCCCAGATGGACGTTGACGAAATTGAAATGGTCGAAGCGGAAGTCAATTGGAGCGATTTAGCCTGATTTCCTAACATTTTCACCCTGCGGGTCAATGGTGAACCTCAAAGACCCTGCGCATGTCCCCTACACCATCCCCTTTGGGATATGAGGCGTATTAATGGGCGACGGCATCAAACTTCCAATGATCAATGGACTGGGTCGGACCAACCGGATCGACAACTGGTGGAGTCAGCCCTTGACCATGGGCATCGGCCTTACCGCTGCACTCATCTACACCTTTTGGCGCCTCTTCCTCAACGATGCAGACATCTCGTACGCGCTTGAGGGCAGCACGGTGATGTCGCCCATCTTTTCACCCAACGTGCTTGAATGGGACTTGTTCGGACTTTCTTCGTGGGACCACCCGGAATGGGTCAACGCCGCCATCCTCGTCCTATGGATTCCCTTTGGATTCCGTGGAACATGCTACTACATGCGCCGCGTGTACTACCGAACGTTCTTTGCCAGCCCAACAGCCTGCTGGGTTGACGAACCCGACATCAACAAGGCAATCGGCTACAAAGGCGAGAAGCGCCTGTTCATCTTCAACAACCTGCACCGTTACTTCCTCTACGCTGCCATGATCATTCTCGTCATCAAATGGTGGGACGTCACGCACACCATGCACTTCAAAGACACCCACGAATACGGTGTTTCTATCGGCACCTTCGTGATGGCCATTGAAGCCTTTTTGCTCACCATGTATGTCACGTCCTGCCACGCACTTCGCCATCTCGCAGGAGGAATGCTCGACCGCTGGACCACGGGCATCAGCCGAATTCGTGGCCGCCTCTTTGGGCGAATTAGCGTCCTCAACCGGTCTCACGGCTTTTGGTTCTGGACTTCGCTCGTATTCGTATTCTTGGGAGACCTTTGGGTCTTGGCTGTTGCCGATGGACGCTTCAGTGACGTCGTATTGTTCAGTTTTTGAGGTGAGATGATGAGCGAAGAAGTAAGCAATCACGAATACGATGTCATTGTCATTGGAGCAGGAGGCGCTGGCCTTCGAGCAGCCATTGAATCAGCCCGCGCTGGAGCAAAAACTGCCATCATCACCAAGTCGCTTCTCGGCAAAGCTCACACCGTTATGGCAGAGGGTGGCTGTGCTGCTGCACTGCAAAATGCCGACCCACGAGACGGTTGGAAAGTTCACTTCCACGATACCATGAAAGGAAGTAAATGGCTTGCTAACTGGCGCATGGCTGAGTTCCACGCCAAAGAAGCCCCCGACCGGGTCCGAGAACTCGAACAGTGGGGTGCTGTGTTTGACCGTACTCCAAAAAACCTCATCAATCAACGGAATTTCGGCGGCCACACCTTCCCTCGCTTGGCTCACGTTGGTGACGCCACAGGCCTCGAAATTATCCGAACACTTCAGGAACGTGGAATTCATGAAGGAATTGATATCTTTATGGAATATACCGTGAGAAGTCTTCTGAAAGAAGGAGACCGAGTCACGGGTTGCGTCGCTTACAACCGTGTTGACGGTGACATTCACGCCTTCTCTGCTAAATCGGTCGTCCTTGCAACAGGTGGTATCACACGCTGCTGGTCAGTTTGTTCTGGCTCGTGGGAATACACCGGTGATGGACATGCCCTTGCTCTGTGGGCCGGTGCTGAACTCCGAGATATGGAGTTCGTTCAATTCCACCCAACGGGAATGGTATGGCCGCCTTCCGTTCGTGGCATCCTCGTCACAGAAGGTGTGCGCGGAGAAGGTGGACGGCTCACCAATAGCAAAGGCGAGCGCTTCATGTTTGATTACGTCCCTGAAATGTTCGCTGGCGACCACGCCGATACCATCGAAGAGTCCGACCAGTGGGTTGAGGAAGTTGTGAGCGGTAAACTCGCTACTGTCCGACGGCCCCCTGAATTGCTGACCCGAGACGTCGTTGCCAAAGCGATCAACGAAGAGGTCAAAGCAGGCCGAGGCTCACCTCACGGTGGAGCCTTCTTGGACATCTCTCATCGCGGAGAGGAAGCAATTTTGAAGAAATTGCCCTCCATGCACCACCAATTCAAGGAATTGGCTGGTGTTGATATCAGCAAGGAGGCCATGGAAGTTGGCCCAACCGCCCACTATGTGATGGGTGGTGTTTGCGTTGATGCCGAATCACAAGAAACGACGGTCCCCGGGCTCTTTGCCTGCGGTGAAGTCGCATCTGGACTTCACGGTGCGAACCGATTGGGTGGAAATTCACTTTCGGATCTCATCGTATTTGGAAAGCGTGCCGGAGAATTTGCTGCGAAGCGAGCCTCGGACCTTGCACAGCCTTCAATTGACAGCGCCCAAGTGAAGGCTGCCATCTCAGATATACTCGCACCCCTCAAACGCGAGGGTGGTGAAAATCCCGGACGAATCTACGACGAGATGCGTGACATGATGCAAGCAAAGGTTGGTATCATCCGCACCAAGTCAGAACTCGAAGAAGCACTTGGAGAAATTGTTGAATTCAAAGAGCGCGCCATGGCCTGTTCTTCGGGCACCTCGAGGAAGTACAACTCTGGATGGCACCAAGCCCTTGACCTCCTTAACATGGCTGATGTATCTCACGCCGCAACCCTGGCTGCCATCACCCGTGAAGAAAGCCGTGGCGGTCACACCCGTGACGATTACCCAACTCCGGAAGACGACTACTGGGGTCAAACCCTCAACATCATTTGGATGGAAGATGGAGAGATGAAAATTCGGCAAGAACCCGTTGAAGAGATGCGAGATGACCTGAAAGATGCCTTGAAGGAAGTCAAAGCCATGATCGCTGAACGTGCCGCCGATGCTGGAGGTGAAAACTGATGTCACTCAAAGGAACCAAACAATCGTTTAAAATTCTACGTGGAGAAGGCGATGAGGCCTCACTTGAAGGCTATGAAATTGAACTCGATGAGGGCATGGTCGTATTGGATTGCCTCCACCGCATCCAACACGAACAGGAGCCTGACATGGCCGTTCGTTGGAACTGTAAAGCAGGAAAGTGTGGCTCGTGCTCTGCTGAAATCAACGGTCGACCTCGTCTGATGTGCATGACACGAATGAGTGACGTGGTCGCTGAAACTCCAGCAGGACAACCCATTGAAATTCGCCCGATGAAAGCCTTCCCACACGTCAAAGACCTGGTCACGGACGTCAGTTGGAATTACGAAGTTGCTCAACGCATCAAACCCATCAACGGACCTAAAGAGATGAATTGGGAATTCAATCAGATGGAAGCAGACCGAGTTCAAGAATTCCGTGAATGTATCGAATGTTTCCTCTGCGTCAACACCTGCCACGTGCTTCGAGACCACGCGTTATTCGATGATTTCGCTGGACCTCGCAACCTCGTCCGCCTTGCTCAGTATGAGATGCACCCGTTGGACACCGAAGACCGAGTCCCCGAAATCAAGAAGGAATTCGGCGTAGAATACTGCAATATCACCCGATGCTGCACTGAAGTTTGCCCTGCTGGAATCCAAATCACCGATGATGCCATCATCCAACTCAAGGAACGTGTCGTTGACCGTTACTACGACCCGTTGCAACGTATTTGGCGAACTCTCACGCGCCAAAAAGTCCGCTATTGAGTCGAAACTTCTTGTTTCATGTGTTCACCATGAAACATGGATTGAACCAGCACCACGAAGATAAATACGAGGAGATACACCAGTCCTGACGTACTGAGGCTGATGAAATATTCAATCGAAACCAAGCTTGTCCAGAACATACTTGACATGCTGAAGATGATGATGGACAATAGCAAGAGAAGGTCATCGAGACGGATGTACGTCCGAATACGGTGAAGCACCAGCGTTACTGTATACATCAGGGGTCCAAAAATCATCATTGCTCGCTCTTTAGAAACTCAAGATTCAACATCGCCTCTTTGAGCGGTCAAGCCCGCGCACCAAGCCATTCACGCAGCAACGATTCTCCGAATGCATCGCTTTCTAGGTCAGGATGACCGACGGGGCGAACAAGAACCAGCATGTCCAATTGGCCGCCCCAAGAAGAAACTGCTGACAAGGCGACTTCGCCGACCTTTGTTCCACTTGAATCTAAACCAAAGGCGGTAGATTTGATGTCATAACGTCGGAATTCGACGGTCTCAATCGTCTCATCCGAGAGACGCACGTCCAATTCGCTCGGAGCGGGAACGGGTTCAAGCACAATGGTTTCGGGGTCAAGCCGGACGATGGTGACTTCTGCGTCCAACAAGGCAATTGCCTGATGCATGCGTCCTGTTTCCATATTCAGAAGAGAAGCGAGTGATAACGCCGTCCATTCTGACCCAAACACCCCAGTTTGGTGGGGCAATCTCATACTGACGGATTGAAGAATTTCGACATCGCTCGTAATCCACGTGTACTGTTCGCTCGCAGGATAGAGCGGAGCTTCAGGATTTTCTGTGAACAAGGGTTGACCCCATGAACTGGGTGCGACAGGTTCGTTCACTGGAAGAACACCAGTAGCCGTTAAACACAGCAAGGCGACACTCAACGCCAATAAGCGAGGCCTCCGATGCGTGCTCCATTCTTCTCTGGCTGCGGGACTGAGCAATGTAAGGATCAACAATAACGGTATGGAAAGAAGCGCGCCTGCTGGAAGAATCCAAAGAAAAACAGCAAAAGCAAGAGCGATTTTAACCCCTTCTGAACCAATTGGCGTCAACCATGTTTCATCTTCGGACGCCTCCTTACGGCGATGAAGAACCACCAAGGTCAACGCACCCCCCGCAAGGGGCAACAGCGATTGGAGGATGCCTTGCCATACCATGAACGACGATAACAACCCTGCATTCAGTTGCCATAGATGTTCGGGTTGTCCCAAGGTTGATGCAAGGGTTTCGTGTAAGATTGACCATGGCGGAAGCGGTTCTCTCCTTTCAGGGCGTCCAACACCGCCACAAGATTCCGGCTCCTCGATGGTCCAAACCTTGGGCTCACCGCTTAGGACCGGGAATTGTTGACCTCAACCTCAAGTTATATCCGGGCTCAATTCTGGGGCTTGTGGGGCCCAACGGAGCAGGAAAAACAACGCTGCTGCGCATGATGGCTGGCATTCTTCCGCTCCAAACTGGCACCGTGATGGAACGCATTGAGAGTGAACATTGGACCGAAGTTGAGGACTTGCGAACGTGGGTTGGCCACATGCCAGAACAGGTTCGATGGCAAGGCAGAACGACGGTCCGAAGCATTCTGCTTGAACTCGGAGAAATGAGGGGGGCCCCAGCACGGCGAATTGATAGCCTGCTCAGCCTCGTCGGCTTGCAACAACGTCAGGACGAGCAATTGGACAACCTCAGCCAAGGCATGCGCCAACGCCTTTCAATAGCGGCTGCATTGCTCGGTTCGCCCAAAGTATTGCTCCTTGATGAACCCTTTAACGGGCTTGACCCCGTCGCAGCACAAGCATTCACAGAACTGATTCAACGCCTCGCCAATAAGGGCGTGAGCATTGTCATCTCCTCCCACATGGTCGCACAATTGGGCGGATTGATTGACCGAATCGGCCTGATTCATCGAGGCCAACTACTCGATGAAGGTCCTCTTCAGGCAGTGGAAACGCGCCTGGCCCTCAGCGGGCGCTATACGGTTTCTGGGCCCGGCGAGGTGGACCTTGATGCGTGTCTGAAGGGAATTGACTATGAAAGAATTGAATTGATGACAAATGAAGAAGGATGGCATCTGACCTTTACGGGAGAATCAAAAGATGTCTTGCAGCGATTGCTGTCAAAGGACGTGGTGCTTTCTTCATGGTCACCTGTCGCTCCCAATTTAGTTGAGTGGTTGTGTGCGGCAACCGGAATGGATGTTCAAGATATATCATTGGAAGTTGCATCCTCCGCTCTGCTACCCATGCGTACCCTGGAGGTGGGGGAGGATGAGTGAGTTCAAACGGATTCGAAGGATGGCCGCCCGAATACGACGAGAGCGTCTCTTTGGTGTTCGTATGAACATCATGCTGCCGATTCTTCTCTTGTTTTTACCGGGAATGGCTTGGGGTTTTTCTGACCCCAACATCATCTTGCCTGGTGGCCATCAGCCATCTACGGCGATGGAAGTTCTGTTCTATGCATCACTTGGTGTTGTATTTGGGGCAACGATGTGTGCCGTTTTACTCTCCTTTGACGGAGTGAGTCGAGACCGAGCCAGTGGCATGCTGGAAGTTCGTCTCGCTCAACCGATGCCCCGTAATCATCAGGCCACTGCGTTGGTATTGGGTTATTTGCAAAGCATTTTGATTCCAGTCTACGGACTCATGGTGCTCTGCCTCGTGATCGTTCGCATCCGCATGGGCGAATGGACAAGTCTTGAGGAAACCTTGGTTTACTTTGTTTCAACAGGACTCATCCTCTTGTGGTATACCCTCTTTGCTCTTCTTGCCTCTACTACCGCCAAAGAGCAAGGGACTGCAGTTGCGTTCGGGGTTGGTGTTTGGTTCTTTTTCACCTTCCTCTGGGCTTTGGTAACCACCATGGTGGCCTATGCATCTGGAGTCGCTGTTGGTGAAGCAAACGATCCCACATGGGTGGCGTTGGAAGGGGCTCTTGATTTGCTGTCACCCAATGGCGTGTATCATCATCTCTTGGAAACTCAACTTCCAACCGTTGACCGTGGTGTTGCTGCATGGCAAACATGGGCTGCAGCAATCGCCTGGACCGTTTTGCCTTGGTGGGCACTTCAAAGGCGAATGGATGCCCTTGTTCCTTGAAGAAAAAGGCAATTCTTCATGAAGGCGAAAGTCCACGGATGCCTATGACACGCCGCTCGCTCTCCCTGCAACTCGCTTCGTTGACCTTGACGATGCTGATGGTTATCGTCACCTCATCACCCCTCATGACCAGTACACTCAATGAACAATCCCTCATTTTACCTACGGAGGGGCGCCAAGATACGCTTGACGTTGACTGCAGCGGATATTCATTTGAAGACCTCTTTGAATACGATTTTGCATTATTTGAACTCGAGATCCTTGACGATTGGGCGACGGGCGACATGTTCGCCAACGCATGGGTCAACGGCTCAAATTCGGCCATTGTCCGAGACAACCTAGACGGGTTGTTCGAAGGCTTGCCGGGTGGCGATAACGATTGGATCAGCACCGATGAGCGTGATGCAGTCCGCAGCATCGGTCCAAAATGCATCGCTGACATGGAAACACGACTGGGGATGCGTGAAGGTATCCCTCACTCGGGCGGTGTTGATTGGAATGATTTTGAATTCTTTGAAGACGGTATCGCTCTCGATGAAGTGAACCTCGTTCCTGACGGCCACCCAGATGCTCGGACCTGCACCAATTTTGGAGCAGAACAGAGTTGCAAAGAGGTCCCGACCTCAACGACGGATGATTTGGAAATCAGCCTCTTTGTAGGAGATGGAGAAAATAACAACGTTCGCTGGGACCAACTCCCCAACAGTGGCTCGTCAAACTTCACACTTGCCATGAACATCACCAACATGAGCGACGCTGCTCTTGTTGTCACCTTCCCAGTGCTTCAAGGTCTACGAATGTACGACTTCCGAGTCACAGATAACAGTCCTGAAAGCGGCTTGAACTGTGATTACATCAACGAACCGTCATTCATGTACCTCCCCGACGGAAGCCTACAAGTGAACCAACTGGTCAACTTCGATCGAACGCAATGGGACCTTGAATGCGCGATGTTCATGGATTTCACCACCCAAGTACCAGAAACAAATGACGTACCGGTTTGGTCCTCCACTGCGCCCGCAAACGGCACTCGAATTGCTACCAGCGGTACAGGAACAACGGTATTCACTGCAGCTGAAATCGGAAATGCTTGGGCGAGTGACGATGACGGTTGGTCGCTTGACTGCGTCTTTGACGAAGAGGGCTGGTCTGTTTCAACCAATGTCTTGGGTGACTTCCTCGTTGCTCAACCAGCAACCTCATCGGTATCTGTAGCAACCTGCACAATTGTTGACCCATTGGGCGCCACAGACGAAAATGATTCGCGCACGTGGACCTTTGGAACGCTCTTTACCGCCACCGGAACGGTTGATGATGACGGAGAAAATGCTCGCCTCACCATCACTTCCACCGGACTGGTGAGCGAGTTCATCATCGCTCCCCGTGCCCTTCAGGATGGACAATTAGGCGGTGTTGGCGACCCAGTCACGGTCAGTTCAAGTTCGCCTGCAGTCGTTGCGGTTAGCCTCACCACAATACGTCCAGGATCATTCACCATCACAGGTGTCGCCCAAGCAACCAATATGATCGACTTTACAGTTGATATGGATTTGAATCTCGCCAAACCAAACTCTCCACCCGTCATCTCCGTTGCCGTTAATTTTGACGGAGAGAACGCTACTTGGGATGATAACCAGCAGAAGTTCGAGATGTATGGCCTTGTCAATGACCCCGACCTTGAAGCAGTTAGTATGAGTTTAACCATTTGCGGCGCTGAATACCAGGGCTTCGTGATTAACGGCATCAATTGGAATGTTGAAGTTTCCACTGCTATTTGTATGGCCAACGGACTCACTGATTATGATGTGGTCATCACCGCTACCGACGATTCAGGAGCATCAGCACAAATCACCGTGGAAATTCAAGACCCGATGAGTAACGATGTACCTCTTCCTTCAAATCCAATCGACAGCGAAGATGATTCCTCCTTGCCATTCCCTTCCTTTTTGGCAACCTTAGCCATGCTCGGAGCCGCACTTGTGCTCCGCCGCAAGAGCGAAGAATAAACCGACACAACCAAAAGGCAGCGCTCGCGGGGCGAAATTAGGGATACGTATGTTTACGGGCACTGTAGAGGCACGAAGCCACGAAGGTGGCCTACTCGTTCATTTTGATGGCTCATCACCTGCCCTCAATGCAATTGTGATTTTAGCGGAGGATGGCACATACATCGGAAAGGTCGATGGCGTCATTGGAAATACGGCCCATCCACTCGCCCACATCGGCCATGTTGACCGTAAACTCGACCTTGATACTATCATGGGAGCACAAGTGGGTATCCGAGCCAAGAAGCCTCGTCCCGACCGAGAACGGTCAAACGACCGAAGCGATTCACCACGCCGTGACGACCGAAGAGGCAACAATCGCGGCGATCGGAACGACTCAGGGCGCGATCGTGGTTCATTCTCCCGACAAGACAGAGGGGGACAACGACGTCAGTTTTCAGACAATCACGGTGATAACGACTGGGATTGCCCCAAGTGTAACAATTCAAATTTCGCCCGACGGCAGGTATGCAACCGTTGCGAAGAGCCTCGCCCAGGTGGCGGAGGCGGGCAACGTCAAGGTCGTCGAGACAATTTCCAACGCCGAGACCGTCAGCAGGGCGGTGGGCGTGAAACCTTCAACGATAACGATTGGACCTGCCCTGAATGCAAGAATTCTAATTTTTCATTCCGTCAGGAGTGCAACCGATGTGAAGCCCCACGCCCCGGAGGCGGTGGCGGCGGACGAGGTGGCGGCCGTGGCGGAGGCTACCGAGACCGTGGATCTTCGGACCGAGGTGGCGGAGGCCGTGGCGGTGGCTACCGAGACCGTGGATCTTCAAACCGAGGCGGCGGAGGCCGTGGCGGAGGCGGAGGCTACCGTGACCGTGGCTCTTCAGACCGAGGCGACGGAGGCCGTGGCGGTGGCGGAGGCTACCGTGACCGTGGATCTTCAGACCGAGGCGGCGGAGGCCGTGGCGGTGGCGGAGGCTACCGTGACCGGGGATCTTCAGACCGAGGCGGCAGTGGTCGTGGCGGTGGCGGAGGTTACCGAGACCGTGGCTCTTCGGACCGAGGTGGCGGAGGCCGTGACGGTGGCGGAGGCTACCGAGACCGTGGCTCTTCAGACCGAGGTGGTGGAGGCCGAGATAATGCTCGTAGCGGTGGAGACCGACGCAGTGGTCAACGCGGCGGAAGCGATTACCGTAAGGCCAAAGGAAAGCGGTCTGGTCATGCACATAACCGTCCACCACGTGACTTGTTCCCGCGTAAGTTTGAACGCCAAGACGAGGACTGAAGAGGCGATTTAGTTGAGTGCTGAAACGCATTATCTAAACGCCATCGAAGCTCTCGATGATGGACGGCGTGAAGATGCGAAGGTGGAAGCAAAAAAGGCAACTGACTCGGACCCAGAGCATCTTGAGGCATGGGGCGTTTATGTCGACGCTTGCATGCCTGCGATGGGCCAACCACCCTCAATGATCGAAGCGGCTCAAGCACTCGCTGGAATGAGGCGTATTCTCGCCCTTGAACCGACCCGAATGGACATGTGGGTCCGTGGTGGTCGAATTCTTGCTGATGAACTGGGCATGCTTCATGACGCCCTGCACTGGTGGCAGGATTGTCGAGCACATGCTCCAGATGAAGTCACTCCAATTGTTGAGATGGCTTCAATTCTCGCAGATATGGGTGAATACAGCAAGGCTCAGGAGCGACTGCAGTCGATTCTTGATGAAAACATGGATGTGGGCATGACACAATTTCGTAAGATCAATTCGCTGTTGCAACTTGTTCGGGCTGCTGCAACACAGCAAGAAAAAGACATCTTCAAACCCTATGAGAAGCACCACGACGGTTGGCATGCAATCGGACAGAAAATGGGCAAGCCACCGATGTCAGAGAATTTTATCTTCCTTATCACGACGGTTCCAGTCCTGCTTCTCGTGATTTACTTTTCATCCCAATTTGCATCAGGGGGTTGGGGTCCATTTTGTTTGAATACCGTAGCCATTATGTTCATCGTTCTTCTCGGTATTCGCAACGCAAAACGATGGTTTCAGATTATCAACCGACCGGCCTTTAATCTCCTTCGAGCCATGAATTTTGAAGCAGCAACTGGCTACACTGTAATTCCTGAAGACATGCGAACGTCTGTTCTCTATGTCTACATCATGCAACGTAAACCCCAGGCTTGGCAGGAGCGAACGCTGAAAGTCATCGAAAAGGGAACTGGACTTCCAAAGAATTGGAGATTGATCTTACCGGATTTCGAGGCTCACATCGATGAAGATGCGATAACAACCCCTTGGTCTGAAACGCTTGAGGCATACGAGGAAGAATGAACACGAGCCTCTGGTGCAATTCATGCTGGAAGCGATACATTCATCGCTAAGGTCCAGTGAACAACATGCCATCCAACTACTTTGAGCAGAGGTTTTCTTGACATCCATGCATGAAGCACTCGCAGGCGTGAGCCCTGACTCAATCAACATGTTGAGGACCTTATGCGGCGAGGCTTGACATCGACTCTCGAAAAGGGCACTTTGTCTCAACTCAGCGTATCGCGAAGAGGACGATGGAGAAGCGTATCGGCGCTTGCGCCACCGATACCTCGTCAATCAAGACCTACGAGGGCTACTGCTGGGATTGCGCATACTGTATTGCATACTGCTGCGCATACGCTGCGGCTGTAGCCGCATCGTAACCTTGCCCAACAAATTGCTGGTAGTATTGCTCGTAAATCGCCTGGTCGAATGCAGCGGCTGCCGGTTGAGCGGCCGCAACAGGCTCGGCAGCAGCGGCTGGTTGGGCTGCAGCAGGCTGAGCAGCAGCAGCACCAACGTATTGCTGGGCAAAGGCTCTCGCAGTTTCTTCAGGATAGCCTTGAGCGATCAATTGCTGGACATATTGTTCGGTAGGGTCCAAAGCGTCGGCACCAAAGGCATTGTCCATTCCGCTAAATTCGTCTTGGGTATTCGAGCCACCACGCATGAACATGAGGGTAGCACCTATGATGAGGGCGAGAATGACGATACCGATGATCAGCATTGTTGAGTCAATTCCATCTGAATCGCCTTGAGTGTCATCGGTTGGGTTGGTGTTATCAGTCCACTGACCGGTTGTTGGGTCGTAGGACCAAGCGCCACTCCACTGACAGTCACCGTTAGCGTCGAGGATGAACTCCCCGCCAGCTGCTTCCGCCTCTGGGTCTGCTTCAATACCTGGACAAGCTGGGAGGTTGATTTCAATCCACTTGATCGTTACCCAGCGTTCGTTAGGGTAATCACCTTCGTAATACTTGATGAACACGCGTTGTGATTGTGAGACGTTGCTGTAGAGACTGTCAACGTTGAGGGTAATCTCAAATCGGTCGTTGTCACCCATTGCGTCGCTCTTGCCCCAGAGGCCCAATTCGCTCATGTTGTACTTCATGATTGAAGAAGCACCGAAATCATCTTCAGAAAAGGCTGCTTCAACATAGACTTCGCTGGTTTCAGCGCCAGAGAGAACGGTTCCAGAGATGGTTAGTGTTTCAGCATCAAATTTGGAATTGTTCAACTGGACGTTATCCCATTGAATCGCTGGCTCTTCATCGCCGAAACCTTCCGGAACGATAACGAAGTACATTCGGTGCTTTTCTGAGAACTTACCTGCACTGTCGTAGACGACGAGTTCGATACGAATTTGATTCTCTGTTGTTCCTGTGGAATCCACTGTGACGTTTTTGAACTTGTACGACCATTGGCCGTTGCTCGCAGCAGTTTGGGTGAAGGTATGTCCATCAAGGTCGAAGGAATCATCACCGTACGGGGCATCGAAGAGGACCTTCCATTCGTAGGTCTCAATGCCATTGCCTTCCAACGAATCTGCGTCAGATGAATTGCTGGCGTCAAAGTGAATTACAAGTTCTGCGTCATCGCCTTCTCCTTCAAGGATGATGCGATGAATGTCCCATTCCGTATTGGATACGGTCTTGGTTCCAATGAACTCAACGTTGTCTTGGTAATCAGTTCGGATGTCAACCACAGCGTCAGCTTCAGGTCGGAATTCATCAGCGTAAACATCGTTTGTTTCAACGACGACATCGATGGTTCGAGCGTGGCCATGAGCGTCGTGAAGCATCAGAGTAATGTGCCACTGTTCGCCTTGTGCGCAACCTGTCTGAGAAGCGAGGTCAGCCTTACAGAAGGTCATGGACGGTGCAGTCTCGCTGCTTTCTCCAAGGACACCTGTAGCCAAGGTACTGCCGTCCCAGTTGGTGGGTCCGTCAATGACCCAATCGGTGATCATGGTCTCGGTGGTATCGGTGGTGAAGCCAAAGTTGAGCGTAGCATCGCTCTTCATGTAGCGCAGAGCGTATTTTCCTGTGCTCGGATCGATACCTGGAACATCTCCGTTGATGGTCAAATCGAGACCGTTACCAAGCGTGCCGAATCCGTTTGGATAGGGTGTAACTTGGTAGGACAGGAGGTTACCCAACATCGGGAAGGTGGAACTGTCTGCACGCTCGGAGTGGGTAGCGACGTCAATAGTAGACACGATGAGTCCACCAGAGTAGTAACTGCAAACGCCGAGTACGGTGTCTTGAATATCCTCGGTTGAACGAATCAATCGCTGGAAGTATCCGCCTTCTTCCATGTAACCATCGCAAGTACCCGGGACGTTGTTGGTGCTCACGGACTTCGTGTTGAGCACGGCTTGTGCTACGCCTGAGTTAGCGTCGAATCCTTGGAAGGCGTTCACGTCAATGTTGTCCATGACCGGATGGTAGGGGTCAGCGAGGTCCATGGTGGAGTAGGTGACCTGTGTTTCTGCAGTGTCACGGCTTTGAATGTCCAGACCGAATGGTAGACGACCTGCAAGACCTTGGTCAAGACCGTAAATCTGACTTCCTAGTGGACCCAAGTGGGCTTGGACGGTTCCACCGGCAGACATGAAGTTCTCAAGCACCGTACGACGTGCAGGCTCTCCGAGGTATTGGTAATAGCCATCGCCACCGAATTGGGTGTCTTTCGCAACCAAGACTTCTTGCCAAGGTAGAATGATCTTGTCGTAGTGAGTGAACCATCCTGCGTCAAAGTAGGTGCTCCAGTCATTGATCTCAAATTGGGTGTAGCTCATGTTGAGAATGGCCAAATCTTGCTTGATTGCCGTCGTTCGAGACGATGTGTCCGAAAGGATGGCGATGTCAACTTGGTTCGCAAATGTAGCGTGGAAGAACCGAACGTTACCGGTTTCGCTTCCGTCTGAAAGTTGGCCATAGAAACTGATGTTGTACGTATGGCCGTCTTGCCATCCATTCCAAGGTGTGAAGGAAACATCCGTCTTCTCTTGGTTCTCCAAAGTAACAGCAGGTCCTGAACTCACAATGTGAGCCTGGCTGCCGTCAGCCATGTCAGTGACTTCCATGTAGAACACATAGTCGCCTGCCAGAACACCATTGGTGGCCTGGAACTCCCATGAATGGGTCAAAGCGCCATCAATCGGAAGGACACAGGGTAATGTTTGGTCGCTGTGGCACGTCAATGTGTCAGGTTTACCAATGGAAATGTCAACGGATTCAACGTTGAAAATCACACGCTCGATGTTGTTGGCGGTTGAGATTTCATTGTCGTTGTACCAAGGCTTGCCCATGGTGGTGTTGTCAAAGACGGTCTTGATATCCAAACGATAAACTCCCGATTGGAATTCGTGGGCCGCAATGGTGCTGGTTGCAGCCTCCTCAGCATCCACATTGGTGCGTGAGTCGGAGTAAACAGCGTCTTGAACGAAGGTGTATTCCTGAAGGGAAATGTTGTTGATACCAACGCCCTTGAAACCGTCATTGATACCATTTCGTCCATCATCATCGGATTGGAATTCAAAGTTAACGTCCACTGTCGAGCCTTGAAGCGACATGCACTCCGTTCTCCACTGACTGCTATCGGATGAAGAACGGTTCTGGATGTACAAGTGAGTCAGGTCAAGGCTGGTCGTCTTAACAAGATCGTCACTGTTGAAGAAGACGTTGTAATTTGATGTTCCTTCTGAATTCGATGCGTCACCGATGAAATCCAATTCCGTTTGGTCAATGGACTCTGTTGCGTTGACGATGCCGTTGCCGTCATCGTCGTTTTGACAAGTCCCGTCTTCGTTGTAGTCGTTCCATTGAGCGTAGACCAGACCGGTGTAGTTCGCTCCGTCTTTGAGCCAGTCAAGGGTCATCACAGCGTAGTCACTGGGGTCGATATTCCCGTCTTGGTCGGTAGTGTAGAAGGTATCTGCGTAGTACTCGAAGTTCAGCGAAACGAAATCTCCTGCCATTGAGGTCAAGTCAATATCTGGGATGACCAACGTTTCATTGGCCCAAGCATCGTCGTAACCGTTGGTTGATGTGTCACATGGGTGGCCGAACCAGTAGGCGTTGTTATTGAAAATCTTCGTCGAACAACTGTTCTCGTTGTAGATCGCACCCTTGGGTTGCAATCCATCCGTCTTCTCTGAGTATCGGTAACCTTGGCTACCACCCTCAAAGGATTCAGCACAGACTGCGGATGGTGTTCCACAGTATACGTCAGACGGTGTTGCAGAATAGACCGTTGCTTCAATACCAAAGTCAACAGGAGTATTACCAAAGTTATTGGTGGTGACACCGATGTCAAAGATACCTTCTGCGTAAAGTCCACCTGGCTTGAAATATTCAATGGACTCAACAGTGGGGTCGTAAAGATTGAATGGTGTAACATAGCCAATCGCATCATCATTGATGGGTTGTTCGTCCCAAGTGTTGCTGGACAAGGTAGCAGAAATTCGATAGGTCGTGTCGTTGAGGACATCGGCTTGAATCGAAGTCGTGTATTCTTGTCCAGGTTGAAGGTTGGACAACGGGCCAATGGTGGTGGATTGAATTTGTGAGTTTGGCAGGAAAGCCGTGTTTTGCTTCCAGATGGAGAGATTGTCTACGGCGAAACCGTCGCGTCCACTCCATCGGCTTTCGTTATCGTCAGCGGTTGAACCTTGGAATCCAGTACGGAAACGGAAGCGGATGTCAACGGTTTCATCAGCCCAAGGGGAGAGGTCGAAGACACCAAGGTCTTCTTCGGTAAAGTTGTCCCATCCGTAATAGGTACCTGGACTGTAAAGCCCGTAATACACGATGTTTTCGGGCGCTGCACCCCAGGCGTTGATCTTGAACATTCGGTCGTTGTCAAAACCGCCCCAAATGGATGCTCCTGAAGCGCATGCGCCTTGGATGGCAGCGAGTTGTGGGCAACCGATGAGATTCCATCCGGACTCGTCGCTACCGACCTCGACAATGGCAAGGTCGTCCCAAACGTCACCGACAATGAAGCCTGTTCCATCAGAACTGCCAAGAGCCCCCAAGCCCAGGTGACGGAATAATTCGACGCTCATGAAGGCACGGTCAGCCCCAGTGAGGTCTACATCATTGAGGACCATTGCGTCGTCCCAGTTCTTACCGTAGCCACTCCATGTGTCACCTGAAGCGTTGGTCTTCATGTCTCCAGCCCACATAAAGTCGGTTGGGTTGAGGTAATTTGCAGAGACATTGTCGTCGTTATTGCCGCTGCCTGTTGCACCTGTGGAGTGATTGGTTTCAAGGTGCCAGTTGGTGGCGCCGTCAATGTATTCTTCATAGGTCCAGGAACACCCTGACCCACAGCCAGTCTTGACTTCAGGGCTGTCCCAATCGTTGGAGTAAACGGTGTTGTTGGTTGAGTTTGCCTCATCAACAATCTTGAGTTCAACATCCAAGTCTGCCGTTTGTCCGTTCAGGGTGTCCATACCCGTGTTGGTAACGGTGACGTTGATGGTACGAGTTCCTTCCCCTACAACGCCAAAGAAGCGGTCCGTCGGGGAGATATCAAGGTCGGTCACAGCCAAGTCGGTATTGTCCATTTCAACAATGGTCAACGTGTCGTATTGGCCTTGCCAACCGAAGTTGTCTCGCCAGCCACCGAAGGCGTAGTTGGTATGGCCAACAACGAGGTCGGGAGCGGAGGTCGAAGCACCTTGGAGTTGCCCAATGGCTACAGCCGATGGCCGACGACCGGCCTCGTATGAGAGCGGGCTCACGTGGCCACCATTTCCATCCGAGAGCGTCACTTGTACAGTCGTTGGATAATTTAACCAGAAATTGGATGTGCTGCCACCCGCAGAGTCAGTTGTGTTTTGTTGGTAAGCGATGGTCGGGTTAACGAAGTCAGGTTCACCGTCTCCATTGAGGTCAGAAACGGCGATAGTCCACGAAATATAAGGCCCAAAGTATGCACTTTGGGAATTTCCGAAGGTTCCTTGAGCCGTGGCTTCCCTAAAGGTGACATTTTCAACGCCACCGTCCATGATCGCAATCGTGTCAATGTATCCGTTGCCGCCAATGTCAGCGATGGAGAAATCTTCAGTTGTAACAGCTGCCATGTTGATGATAGCTGTGTTTGCTTGGTTGGTTCCGTAAGAGTAGCTGGCTGGGTAATTTTGGCTAATACAGTCGTATTCAATGATGGAGATGTTGTCATCATTACCTGGGTTTGTAACTTGTCCAGTGGAGTAATCAAGGCCTTCACTGCGGAGTAGGAAAATGTCGTCGTCTGTGGTAGACGGGGCTGCTTGACACCCAAAGGACGGGTTCGTGTCACCCCAATCACCGACCTCAATACTGCGGTATGTGTTTTGTTGGGATGACCCTAAAGCGGTGACGAAACCATTGGTAGATGAGGTGATTGGGCTCCTGTAGGTGACAACACGCTGTGAGGTAATATCAGACAAGAGGTCAAGGACATAAATATCATCATTACCATCTTGGTCGGCGTCTCCTACGGCCAAGTCCCACACCCAAAAGTGGGTGAAACGCTCGCCGATTGAAAAGTCCTTGTTGTTACATCCACCGTTCTCGATGATGGTGACGTTACCAGGCTCACCAGCTGGAGCACCTGAATCGTCGGTCTTGAAGGGATTGTTCTTTTGATAAATTACGATATCTGGTGCGTTATCGCCAGTGAATTCGCCGACTTCAACGAATTCAACGTTAGCGAATTCATCCCAATCAGCGTTGCGGCTTTGGTTGCCAGCAACCCAAATGTCTTGGCGTTCGCTGAAATCTCCGTTCCCGTCGTTCCAGAGGATGGTCATGGAGTGGGTCCCGTCAGTAGCCACGGCCAAATCATTATGGCCGTCACAATTGAAGTCACCAATCGCAATGTCGGATGGATCACGGTTGGTAGTGTAAGTTCGTGCCACAGATGCGCTTGACGTAGCGGCGAGAGCAACCGTAGTGCTGAGCAACATTATCGTAGTGAGGAAAATACTGCGGATTCGGGCTTTAGAGAGGTCGGTTTGAGATTGCATTGACATCACTTGCTTCGTCCAAGTTCTGTTGGGATATAATGCCTTTGTAGTTAGGTTCGTGGACAGGTGGCTCGCTAACCGCCATTGATGGTCACTTTTAGAGGTGGAAGATTACACTGCTCGCTGGTTAAAATCGCCCTGAAAGCCATTTTGGAGATGGACCCCACCCGATTGCATCCCCACCATGGATTTTCACGAGTTTGCCTGCTGAGAAGAGGGATTCCAACCAAACTTCGAGCGTAGTGCCCTCACGGTTGCCAAGTTTTTTGCTGGCAATTTCTTCGATATCTTCAGTACGCAGTCCAGTGATGCCGTGGTCACGAACCACGAGTTGTAACAATTCCCTCAACCAAGCCTCAGCCATGGGGTCAACGCTGGTGGCACCTTGGACGGGCATGGGAGGGTCCATGTCATCGAGGATATCCATCAAATCGATCATATCGGGTTTCTCTGCGGCCTCAAGGCCCGCTGCGTTCAATCTTGCTTTCAAGTCCAGTTCTCCGATAGGACGACGCACGATCGGGATTCGGCTTGGGTCAGGTTCTGGACCCATGTCTGCTGGTTTTGTGCTTTCGGGAGCGTCTTCCATCTCAATATTGATGCCTGCCTTTTTCCGCTCAAGGCTCACTTTCGAAAGATTGGTTGCTTCGACCTGAGTACCCATTGGCATGGTCCATCCAACGCCTTGAAGACCGAGTTCTTCGACATACTTCTCTACCCACTCAACATCGCCTTCAATGGAGATGTTCACGTCGTGATCATCTGAGCGGAATCGGTATCGAACATTGCCACGGAGTCGATTCATTGATTTTCATCTCCCCTCTTCTTGGCTATCAACCTAATGGACTGTTCACTCTTCTTGAGCGAGTTGGCGAAGAACGGTGTGCAGAATGCCGCCATTACGATAGTACTCAACTTCCACAGGCGTGTCAAGGCGGACTTGCGCTTCAAAGGTTGAAACGGTCCCGTCTTGAGCCTTGGCTTCAACGGTGAGCCACTGCAGTGGCTTGACGTCGTTATCGACGGGTATGGAAAAGGCTTCATGGCCTGTCAAGCCGAGTAGTTCATGACTCTCGCCCTCTTTGAACGTCAAGGGCAAAACCCCCATTCCTACCAAGTTCGAACGATGTATTCGTTCAAAGGATGTGGCAAGAACGGCTTTGACGCCCAAGAGATACGTTCCCTTAGCGGCCCAGTCTCTGGACGAACCCGTACCGTATTGACTGCCTGCGAGAACAACTTTGGGCGCTTCGATTCGGGCAGCGTCAAAGACGGACATCACTTCGCCGCTTTCATGATTCAGGGCGTAGCCTCCCTCAGTGCCAGGTGCCATCTGGTTGCGGATGCGCACGTTGGCGAAGGTACCTCGCATCATGATTTCGTGGTTGCCCCGGCGGCTACCAAATGAGTTGAAATCACCGCGCTGAACACCGCGTTCGGTCAGCCAACGACCGGCAGGGCCGTCTGAAGGGAAGGAGCCCGCAGGAGAGATGTGGTCGGTCGTGATGGAATCACCCAACTTGAGCAGTACCTTTGCATCGTGAATGGGTTGAATGGGCTCTGCCGAAGCAGAAAGGCCGCTGAAAAAGGTTGGAAGACGGATGTAGGTTGAGTCATCAACCCACGGATAGAGCGGAGATGATTCCGCGGGAATGCTGTTCCAACGGGGTTCGTTCATGGCATCTGCGTAGCGCTGGCGGAACATCTCGGGCGTGATGACCTTCATCACTTCATCCAATTCTTCATCGCTGGGCCAGAGTTCAGACAGCATCACGGGGAGGCCTTCGGAGTCATACCCCATTGGCTCAGTGGCCAAATCGATTTCGAGACTGCCCGCAATTGCATACGCTACAACCAAGGGCGGACTCGCAAGATAGGAGGCTTTGACCTTCCCGTGAACTCGCCCCTCAAAATTACGATTACCTGAAATCACCGAGCCTACGATGAGGTTTGCCTCATCGATGGCCGCCTCAATAGGTTCTGCCAAGGGGCCGGAATTTCCGATGCAGGTTGTGCAACCGTAGCCAACGACATGGAAGCCCATAGCGTTGAGGTCTTCTTGAAGTCCAGTGGCTTCGTAATATTCCGTGACAACACGGCTACCGGGGGCGAGTGAAGTCTTCACCCATGGTTTGACGCTCAGGCCACGTTGTCGAGCCTTTCGAGCCAGCAAACCTGCAGCGAGCATCACACCAGGGTTTGAGGTATTCGTGCATGATGTAATCGCGGCGATGACGACATCACCGTGATTGAGGTCGAAGCGATCACCGTCCAAGTCAACAAGAGCGCCGTTGGAGAGGTCACTTTCAGCAAGGCCGTGTCCGTGATGTCCGATTTCGTGCGTGAGGCTTTCGACAAAGTGCTCTTTCATTTCGTGCAAATCAACCCGGTCTTGAGGTCGCTTGGGACCGGCAAGTGCGGGAAGGACATTGTCAAGGTTGAGTTCAAGAACAGCGGTGTAGGATTTCTCTTCTGCACCTTTCTCGTACCAGAGACCTTGAGCTTTGGCGTAGGTTTCAACCCCAGCGATAGCAGCATCCTCGCGCCCGGTTAAACGAAGGTAGTCAAGGGTTCGTTCATCGACGGGGAAAAAGCCGCATGTAGCACCGTATTCAGGCGCCATGTTGGCGATGGTGGCACGGTCAGCGAGAGAAAGGGCTTTCATGCCGGAGCCAAAGAACTCAACGAATTTTCCAACGACGCCGTGCTCACGGAGCATTTCGACGATTCGCAGCGTCATATCGGTCGCTGTGACACCCGATTGAAGTTCGCCTGTCAAGCGGACACCGACGACATCGGGGGCGAGCATGTAGATGGGTTGACCCAGCATGACGGCTTCGGCCTCAATACCACCAACACCCCAACCAAGTACACCCAATCCATTGACCATGGTGGTGTGGGAATCCGTGCCCACAAGCGTGTCTGCCAGCCATACGCCATTTTCTTGACGGGCAACGCTGGCCAAGAATTCAAGGTTCACTTGGTGGACAATACCACGAGATGGGGGCACTGCTTGGAAGTTTGCCAGCGATTGCTGGCCCCATTTCAAGAAGGTGTATCGCTCCATATTACGATGGTATTCAATGTCGAGATTGAGGTCTAAAGCATTCGCGTGAGCGCCTGAAACGTCCACTTGAACTGAATGGTCGATCACCAAATCAACGGGTACTTGCGGATTGACCTTTTCAGGGTCACCTCCCATTTCGACCATGGCGTCACGCAGAGCAGCCAAATCAACCACTGCAGGAACGCCGGTAAAATCCTGAAGAATTACACGAGAAGGTCGGAAAGGAATCTCGCCTCGCTCACCCTGAGGTGCCCAAGCAGCGATGGAACGGATGTCATCTTCGGTGATGAGAAAGCCATCGTGGGCTCGCAAAGCGCCTTCGAGGAGGATACGGATGGAGTAGGGGAGGTGACCGGTTGAAAGTCCACTGCCATCCAAGGCGTCAAGGGCAAAATAATCGCCACCTACTTCAAGCGGACGTCGTGCGTTAAAGGGGTCCAAAGTCGCCATGATAACGGCCAAAACGCACCCGTCTATGAAGAAACCCCTCGTACCGTCTGCCGAGCAGACCTCGGGGTGAGCCTCACCAGAATTGGTACCAAGGTGTGACTTCAGAGCCAACGAAGGTAGCAGAGACCAGAGTGACTGCTTCTACAGGAACATCTCCTTCCCCAGTTGCTACCTCGGAAATTGCTGTCACGTGCTCGCAGCCGTCAGTGATGCTACCGAAGACGGTGTGAACACCATCAAGCCAGTCGGGTGCGCTGTCCTCGGGGATGAGGAAGAATTGACTTCCACCCGTGTGTGGTGCACTGGTCTTTGCCATTGAGATGGTGCAGGAGTTGTGAACGCGCCCGTTGTCAGCCTCGTCAGGAACGGTCCAAGCCGTTTCTCCTGCTCCGCTGCAGGAGGAATCGGTTGAAGGTTGTCCGTTGCAGTATTCGTAAAAGTTGCCCGCATGGCCTCCTGTCCCGTCTTGATTGGTGAAATCGCCACCTTGGATCATGAACCCGTCGATGATGCGATGGAAAATTGTGGCATCGTAATCACCGTCATTGACGAGGGTTTTGAAGTTGTCAACGTGGTTTGGAGCGTCCGATGGATAAAGTTCAATGGTGACCTTACCGGTGTCTGAACCGCCGTTCCAAGTCAGTTCAAGTTCAACGATATCGGTGGTGACATCGGTGCGATTGGCGAGGTTAACGGCGGCCAAGAGGAGGATTCCAGCCAACAAAATAGCCATGATGCCCGCAGGAGTTGGCGTTCCGTCGTTGAGCAGGCGGGGGAGGGTTGTCTCGCTGATGCCCTTGTTTTGCATCTCATTCAAGACATCATTATACAGATTCCCTGCTTTCTTGTCTCGCGGATTCTTTTTGGTGGCTTCACGAAGTAAACCTGCTGCCTTTCGATATTCGGCCCGATTCCCGTTTGATTTAGCGTTGAGCCAGGTTGCATGCCCTGCCAAGCGCAAGGTCGTGACTTCTTTTCCATTGGGGTCTGCTTCGCGAAGAATCTTGAGAGCAGATTCTCCTTTTCCTTTGGTGATTGCCTTCTCAGCTTTTTCCCAGGCAGGGCCCATTCCATCATCGGACATGAACACCCCGAGGCGCCAATTGGTTTTGAGTCTCGCGCCTTAAGGCTTGGTCCATTTGACGGCAAAAAGGGGGAATGTGCCGACAACATGTTCAAAGAGTGTATGCCAACCCAGTGCCCTAAGGACGAGTCACCGGACTCACCGCAACTGAGGAATGAGCACCCATGGAGCCTATCATCAACGATTTCACCATTAACATCGCCACCGCCAACGGAACTGGATCACAATCCGCCAATCTCATCCTGCTCCAATCCTTGTTCGAAATGGGCGTTCCAGTCAGCGGAAAGAACCTCTTCCCCTCCAACATCTCAGGACTGCCTACGTGGTACATCGTTCGGCTTTCCGACCAAGGATATCAGGCCCCTGGCGACCGCACGCACATCCAAATCTTAGTCAACCCAGCAACATGGGAGGAAGACTTGGCTGCGCTTGAACCCGGTAGCGTTGTCATTTGGAACAGCGACACGAAAAAGAAAACAGTCGAGCGCGAAGACATTATTTCATATCCAGTTCCCATGAGTTCCCTCGCTCGAAAAATCAATCCAAAAATAGCTAAATTAGTGACCAACATCATCTATGTGGGCGTACTTGCAGAATTACTCGATATTGACCAGACCTGCCTTGAAAGCGCCGTTGCTAAGCAATTCAAGGGCAAGGAGACCGCCATTGAATTGAACATCACCGCCCTCGGCCTCGGCCGGGACTACTGCAAGGAACACTTGACCAAAGAGGACCCCTATGGTGCAGAAATGCGCACCATTGAAAAGCCTCAATTCTTCATTGAAGGAAATGAGGCTGCTGCCCTTGGCGCCCACTACGGTGGCGCTCAACTTCTGGCATGGTACCCCATCACTCCATCCTCATCGCTTGCGGAGAACATCATCAATTACATCCCTCGTTTGCGTACCGATGAAGATGGAAACGCAACCTGCGCTGTGATTCAAGCCGAAGACGAACTCGCGGCTGCTGGCATGGTACTCGGTGCAGGATGGGCTGGAGGACGAGGCATGACCGCTACCTCCGGACCAGGCATTTCTTTGATGCAGGAATTCATTGGTTTGGCCTACTTTGCTGAGATTCCATCCGTGTTTTGGGATGTAACTCGTGTTGGCCCTTCAACCGGCCTACCCACGCGAACCCAACAATCGGACATTGCCATGCTCTATGAGGGCAGTCACGGAGATACACAACACATCGTGCTGATGCCTGGAACGGTTGAGGAATGCTTTGAATTCGGGTGGCGGGCCTTCGACTATACCGAGCGCTTCCAAACACCGGTCTTCGGCATGAGTGACTTGGACCTGGGCATGAACCGTTGGGCTTGTGAAGGATTCACCTATCCAGACATCCCGATGGACCGAGGAAAGGTCGTCCGTGAAAAAGATGTCTTCGAGGCTTTCGAGACCTTTGGACGCTACCTTGACATCGACGGTGATGGCATTCCCTACCGCACTCTGCCTGGCTCGGGCATGGCACCTATCCTCTATCGAGGAACAGGGCACAACCCCATGGGCGTCTACTCGGAAAAGCCGGAGGATTACTACAATCTCATGGCCCGATTAAAGATGAAAATCAACAATGCACGCGATGAATTGCCCGCACCAATCCTTCGAGAGGAAGAAGAGTGCGAAGTCGGTATTATCTTCTTGGGTAGCATGGAAAATTCGATTCAAGAAATTGATGATATTCTTGAAGCAACCGGCATGAAGGTGAGTCAGTGCCGTGTTCGTGCCCTTCCCTTCCATTCGGAAGTTGAGGAATTTATCCGTCGCCACGAAATTGTAATCGTTCTTGAGATCAACAGAGACGGACAACTCTACGGTATTCTTCGCCGAGAATTACCCAATGATGTGGTGACCAAAGTTCACTCTGTCGCCTACAGCGAGGGTATGCCACCACGAGCACGCATCTACGCTGAGCGAATCTTGGCAACACTTGAGGAGGTGAAGCAATGAGCGAAAAACCAGCACGAGCAATTAAGTTGAACGTTTTGAACGAACCTAAAGACAGCTACACTGGAGGCCCTTCCTCTCTGTGCCCCGGCTGCGGTCACGACCAAATCTCAAGCGTCATCATCAACGCTGCATGGGAAAACGGCATTGAACCCCACCGAATTGCTAAGATGTCGGGAATCGGATGCTCATCCAAAACACCCGCCTATTATCTCGGTCAATCCCACGGATTCAACACCGTACACGGCCGCATGCCCTCGGTGACAACAGGCGCTTACGCCATCAACAAGGACTTGCTCTACCTCGGTGTTTCAGGTGACGGTGATTCCGCCTCGATTGGAATCGGTCAGCTCATTCACGCCATTCGTCGCAACATGGACATGGTTTATGTTCTGGAAAACAACGGCGTATACGGCCTTACCAAAGGGCAATATTCCGCAACCGCAGACGTCGGTTCTAAGAAGAAGAAAGGGGCAGTCAATGAAACTCAACCCATTGACCTCTGTGCAATGGCCATCAACTTGGGATGCACCTTTGTCGCTCGTTCATTTTCGGGCTCTAAGAAACAATTGACCTCCCTCATCAAAGCCGCCATGTCCCACAAAGGCTTCGCTCTTATCGACGTCATTTCACCGTGTGTTACCTTCAACAATAACGACGAATCCATGCGCTCCTATGGTTACGTCAAAGAGAATGAGATTACTCTGCACATGGCTGATTACATCCCCCACTTCAACCCCATGGAAGAGATCGAAGTCCCTGAAGGTCATTTCCGAGATATCACCCTTCACGATGGTTCGACCATTCGCTTGGAGACCATCTCAGATGAGCATGACCCTGCCGACGCCATGGCTGCCTTGACCGCACTGCATGATGCTGAGACCACCAAGAAACACGTAACTGGCCTGCTGTACTTCGACCCAACAAAGCCCTCTCTGGCAGAAGACTTGGGTCTGGTCGACCAAGCCTTAATCGATGTCCCAGACGAGGAACTGCGACCCAGTAAGGCTTCTCTTGATGCACTTAACGCTGAGTTCCTCGCTTGAGACACTCCCATCGCGCCTCTCATAAAGGAGGAGGCGAAAAATAAGTATCATGGTTGAACCATTAACCGCCGCAACAAGTCTTGCGTTGGGTGGAGGAGGTCTCTATCTGCTTCTCAAGCAGTGGCGTCTTCGTAACCAGCGGCTGAGAGCCAAAGCCTTACTTGACAAATACGGCACACGAACGGAACTTCAACAACGTTCAGGACGAATGCGCCTCATTTTCAACAATCCACAGGTGGGAGACCTGCCTACCGATGAACAAGAAGCATGGCATGAACGAGACGAGCGCCGGGACCGAAATTATGTCGAGCTCGACCTGATTCAATCACCTCAAGAGAGCCCTGGTGAAAGTGAGGAGGAGCGAGCATCAGAACTTGAGCGACGCAGTGAATGGATTCAGTCCAATGAACCTCCGATGCAGGAGCACGCTACGTTGGTGGCTGAAGAAGAAATTGGAAGTGGAGTGACCGTCGCCGACCCCACCGAAGAACTGGAAACTGCAATTGATGAACGGCTTGAGAGAGAAGGTGGAGCATCAGGTGTTGTTCAAATTTCACTTGCATGGGACGATTATAACGACCTGGATTTGCATCTCTTTTGCCCGTCTGGTGAACGTATTTATTTCAATAATAAACGAAGTGATTGCGGTGGTCTTTTGGACGTTGACATGAACGTTCGACCGCTCTCAAACACTCCTGTTGAAAACGTCGTGTGGACCAATACTGCTCCTCTTGGGACCTACAAAGTCGGCGTTCACTTTTACAAACACCATCGCAAGCGAAAAACAAAGCGCACCTGTATCTTCCGTCTCCGTGTGATCACACACGGGCGTGCCAAAGAATACGTTGGCAAAATCAAGTACGGTCAAGCCATGCAAATGGTCACTTCATTCACCTTAGCCTCAACCAAGTGAACCTCTCACATCCTCAATGGCCATAAGCGCAGCACCCAAAGCGCCAGCAGTTTCACCAAAGCGTGCGGGTTTCAGTACAGCTGAAGTTGAAAGGAGGGTTGAAATCTCTCTCCAATGTTCCATGATACCGCCGTAAAGAACGATGCGGTCGGGACTCAAAAGGTCTTGAAAATGAACCAAGCCCTCTTGGAAGCGTTCTGCCCACTGCTCGATGGACCACTGATGCTTTGACCGAGCCGCTGCTGAAAGATGCTCTTCTAAACATCCTTCGAGTCTCGGATGTTGATGACGGCCGTATTCAAGATTCGGCGTCATGATGCCGTTGCGGTGAATCGTCGTGCCAATACCCGTACCGATGGTGAGCGTCAGAAGCGTTCCCGTCTCACCTCGCCCCGCGCCCAGACGATGCTCAGCAAGTGCCACCGCATCAGCATCGTTCATGAGAGCAAAGCACCCGTTATGATGGGCTTTCAGTTCTTCATGAAGCGCAATTCCAATCCAATCAGAACCAAGGTTGGGGGCGGTAAGTATCCGGCCTTGTTCGATCACTCCTGGAAATCCAATACCAAGAGGACCTTTCCATTCGGCCGTTTCAAGGTGATGATGGAGCTGTTGAACAAGTGTTTCGGGGCCGACCGGTGCTTGATGTTGATGTTGATAGAATTCTCCCTGCAAGGCGCCAGTCGTGGTGTCAAAAACACCCACACGAAAGCCACTTCCGCCGATGTCAATACCCATGCTCAGCATATTGTATTCTCACCTGTTTGATCTCGCTTGAATGATGGCCTCAACCAATGGTGGAAAGGTATCACCGTGCATGTGTGGAGAGATGACATCTGCCGCTGCTGTAACTTCATCAAATGCTCCGCCGACAGCGACGGCCCACCTTGCAAATTCAAACATCGACAGATCGTTGGGGGCGTCGCCAACACAGAGTGCTCCAGACGGTGACCAATTCATACGTTCAAATAATTCTGTAAGACCGTGGCCCTTGGAAAGATGTGGCTCCATGAGGTGGATTGCAAAGCCCGTGCGGACAACATCCAAATGCTTCCATTCGCTTCTGGCCATGGCCTCATTCACCGCATCGAGGTCTTCGTACGGGAAAAGACACCACTCACTTTCCCGCCATTGATTGGTTTCAATGCCTTGGCTGTCCAAGCCTTGGATTTCTCCTGCCAGCCACTCGGCAGCTTTTCGGGCTTCTTTCCCAGAAGCCCGCACGACAGGCCCTTTCCATTTTGGATGCCACAGTACGCCTCCATTTTCACAACATATGGGCCCTGTTAGGCCGAGGAATCGCCACAATCCGTAGGTGATGGCACGAACGTTTCCAGTGGCTAACACCACGGGTATACCGTGCGCTTCCAGTCGTTGTAGCGCGTGAACGGCGGCCATGGATAGGCGCTTCTTTCCATCCGTAAGGGTTCCATCGATGTCGACAACAACAACATCCGGTACCCATTCTACTGGAAGCCATTCCATGCTATGCGCACCGGGCTCTTGGGGAAGAAGATTCGCATGGGATGGCCATTCCAATTTGATTTGTAGGGGAGGGTTCATCAATACCTGACCCTTGCTAAATCTATGGGGGAAGACGAAAGCAACGAAGTCTTTCTCTCCCTTGAAGACGATGAGGTCGTGGTCGCCAAACCCAAGCGTCAACAAAAGGTCAAGCCTCAACCCGTTGAAGAAGACCTGTCCTATCTCGAAGCCGAAGTTGTGGATACTTCGGTAATCGAAGAAGTCAGTGGTAGTTTTAGCGTGACATGGCCGCTTCTCGGCATGGATTGCCCGGATTGTGCTGCAAAGGCAATGGGCGCATTAAATCACATGAAGCAGGTGGATAGCCCGCATGTTTCTGCCACCTCAGGAGAAGTGAAAGTCAACATTACGCTGGAACACGGCCCGATGTCTGAAGTGTCCTCAGTCCTGCGTTCACTGGGTCATGCTCCCGATGTAGAGCACCATGAATTGGTCGGTGTACGAGCCAAAGCAGTAGCGCACCGAAACAGTGTTCCTGTTCCCAAACTCGAGCGGGTCATCAAACGACAGCCTGGAATTCTCGATGCTGAAATTTCGGATGACGACCGTATCTTGGTTCAACTTGTATCCACTGCAAATCAGGAGCTCGTAGAAGCCCGTAGACGTGCGCTCGAACAGGTCATTGGAACTGAACCATCCTTCGCTGTGGCAAAATCAAACCGACTGCGTCCCGACCAATGGCGCCTGATTGGAGGAGGCATCGCTCTACCAGTTCTCGGCTTGGTCATCCTCGCAGAAATGCTTGGGTTCCACGGCCCTGTTATCGGTGCAATCGCTCTTCCTGGCGTGATTATTGGTGGCCTTCAAATGTTCAAGGAAGCCCTCGCTTCACTTCGCAACTGGCAGATGGGATTCCAAGTTCTTACCAGCCTCGCGGTCATTGGCGCCTGTGTTTTGGGAATGTGGGAAGAAGCCCTCATCGTTGCCATCCTCGTCGCCTTTACCGCTCACTTAGAAGGTGATGCACTCATCAAGGCTCGCGAAGCCATGCAGGGGGGCTTGGATCGCTTGCCTCGTACAGCACGAAAAATAACCGATGAAAGCGCCATTTGCCTTACACCAACTACGCCGATTACTGCAGCCGTAGGCTTCTCGCTTCCGATGGCAAGTGGCCCGACCTTGCCCGTGAATCAACCAGCGAAAGGCGGCAGCGAAATGGTGCCCATCGATTTAATTCGCATTGGAGATAAAATTGAGATTCGAAGTGGCGAATTGATTCCTGCTGATGGGCGCATTGTTGAAGGCAAAGGGGCACTTGACAAAGCACCACTCACCGGTGAATCTGTTCCAGTGGATGTTGGAGTTGATGACATTATTGAAGCCGGTTTGGTGCTCGCACGCGGCCCTGTCATTTGTGAGGTTGTAGCCGTGGGCGACAACACGCGCCTTTCAGGACTCATTGACGCTGTTCATTCCTTCCGCGAGGCACCGCCTCGCCTCCAGAGCGGAATTGAAAAATTCACGGCGATTTGGGTGCCCTTCGTCCTTCTCGGCGCTTTTGCAGTATGGTACTTCATGTTCCCCAATGACTGGAAAATCATCCTCCTTCTTTGGGTCGTATCATGCCCGTGTGCTCTGCTCTTAGCGACTCCAGTCCCACACGCCGCAGCCCTCTCCAATGCCGCTCACAGTGGCGTCATTGTTCGAGGTGGAGACGCCCTTGAACGAATGGCGAGGGTTAACCATGTTCTTTTGGATAAAACAGGGACACTCACTTCGGGGAAGCCAACCGTAGATGGAGTTGTCATGGGCAAGAAACGCCAAACAAAGGCTGCCCTTCAACTTATGATGGGCCTGGAAGCCCGATCCTCTCACCCCTATGCGCTCGCTGTCATCGATTACTGTTCAAGCGAAGGTATCCAACCTGCGACCATCGGTAAAATCAGCGACATTGATGCAGGCGTTGAAGGTGTTCACGGCACGACGAAGGTTTCCTTCATCCGACCCGATAAGGCCGAAGCACTCGGTGTATCGGTGGAAGAGACGCTCATGGAGGCATTTGAAGCCGCTGAACAACAAGGGCACGGAGCCAGCCTTTTGGTGAAAGATACGACGGCAATCGCCCTTGTCACCTTCAAGCACGATGATGTCCGTGACGGGTCAGATATTCTCATCCGAGAAATGGACAAGCGTAACATCAATGTTGAGATTCTATCGGGTGACCATCAGGAAGCAGTATCACAGTTTGCAAGGTCTGTGGGACTGCCAGAAAGTGCAGCCCATGGTGGTTTGAGCCCAGAAGAAAAGGTCAATTGGGTCAAAGCACGTTCAAGTTCACACGTGACGATGATGGTTGGAGATGGATTCAACGATGCTGCTGCTCTTGCTGTCGCAGATGTCGGAGTTGCCGTCGGCACGGGCGAATCGGTAAACCTCGAAGCCGCTGACATCCTCATTCCCGGGGAAGACCCGCGCGTCCTGATTGAAATGCTTGATTTAGCCCGAGTCGCTCAGCGAACATTGACGCAGAATCTCTTTTTCTCCGTCGCCATCACCATCACTCTCGTCTTCGCGGTGATTCAGCAGTGGTACGACCAGTTATGGGTTGGAGTGCTCATTCACGAAGCCTCGGTCATCCTCGTGATCCTCAACGGCGCCCGCTTGGCCCAAAACGGGCAAGCACTCCCCTTGCTTAAGGAAACACTACGAAGCATGGTCAATGATACAAAAGTGGCTTTCGCTTCCTTCCGAGAACGATATTTACCAACCAAGGCCTGAACCTTTGCGGTTGTTTTCACGCGACATCTTCAAACCCTAAGAGGTCATCTTCGCTTTAGGTGGGAGAATGGCACGAGTACGAGGAGACCCCATTACGACCGCTCTTGCCCACCCTACACGTCGTTCAGCCTACATCGCATTATTTGGTTCTGAAGAGATGAGTACCGTACAACTCCAGGAAGCCGTTGGCGTAGACCGCTACAACCTCTACCATCATCTCAAGAAGCTCGCATCTCTTGACCTCGTCGAAAATCATCGTGATGTTGGCCGTGCTCGATGGTGGAGAGTTCTGCAAAAGGTCAACCTCCCAGAACTTCTGAATGCAGAAGCCATTCCAGCATCGCAAGCCGCCTCCGCAGCACCATCCGCCACACCAGCACAAATCGCCACCACTGCCTCGATTGCCATCGATGAAGAAGGACGGGATTTAATCGTCCTTGACCTTGAGGGATCGCGTGACCAAGTCAGTGCCAAGCAACTCATCACCAGGCTATCGGAAGAATTTGGCCTGACCCTTGATGTGCCTTGGAACTTTATTCCCGAGCGATTGGTTCTTTATGCTAAGAAACGGTGATCTGCGATGAGCGAGGAATACACCGTCGAATCAAAGATTTCGCCACCTGCTCTCTCGTGCCCGAAATGCGAGGGCATGCTGCCCATGAAATTGGGAGACCTTACCTGTCAATTGTGTGATGCAAAGGTTCGTGTTGACCACCCGTTGACACGGCGCAAGTGGAACGAAGAAAAAGTGAGTTGCCCAGCGTGCTCAAAGGTATTGGTTGCAGGAGTTGACCACCGTCCAGCACACCTGAAGTGTGGTATGTGTGAGACGCATTTTACCCTCAATGAACAAACACCCCGCGTCGAAATCTCTTGCCCGGGCTGTGAGCGGAACCTCAGGATGAAGCGACGCCCTGGACGCAGAGAAATTGAATGTCCAGCCTGTGAAACTTCGTTTGCTGTCAAGTTCTAACTTGCATCTTGGCGATGGATGATTGGGTCTTCAAAGCGCATGAATGACCCATGTACGCGTCGCGCTCCTTATCTATGAAGAGAAGTCCATGAAAAAGTGGATGGGATTCCGATGGGGATGAGCGAAAGCCATAACGGAGAGGCAGCAAACACTGCGCTCAAAGAACACGAGAGTACCGATAAGGTGACTCTTGCTTCGCTCAGGTCTCAGTTTACATCTGCTGATTCAACGACCCTAGACGAGGTCATGGGGACCCAAGCACGGTTCCGCCAGGAAGAACGCTTGAGGGCTGACTTACGACGTGAACGCCGTTTGCGGCAACAAGCGATCACCGAGCGCGTCACCGCCATGAAGGCCAACATTGCCAAGGATTTGGCGACCCAACACGACTTGACGCTGGACGCACTTGAATCCGAACTGCGCAGCAACATGGAAGCAGAACTCGAAAGCCTCGAGCGGGAAGCACTCTCTCAAGAAGAATCACGGGTTCGTCAAGAATTGGACCTGCGTTTGCAGCGAGAAGTCGATGCGCTTCGAGACCAACATGATGTTGAGCAAAACCGGCAACTCGAAGATCGCAAAAGCGAGATGAAAGCGTCGATTGAAACACAACTGCATCAGGAATATGAACGTCGTTTGTCGATACAAAAGGAGCGGTTGCGCCTTGAATACAATCAAGCTCTTCAGCACAGACTTCGTGACATTGAAGCCAATCTCGAAGAAGAAATGGAACTGCGATTCGTTGACATGGAACAACGGGAAATTGCTCGCCTTGAAGACGGGCATGAAGCCCTACTTTCTGAGCGGGAAGAGCAATTGCGACGTGGCATCCGCACGAGGTTGGAGCAACAATTGCGACAGCGCCTCAAGCAACGCGAAGCCCGCTTGAAAGTTGAATTTGAACGCCGCAGTTTGCGCCTCGAAGAAGACATTGCTCAACAACTCCAAACGGACATTGAAGGGCAACTGCGCAAGGAAACCGATGAACTCGAAGAGCGCATGCGTGAAGATGTAGAATTGGCCATCGCCAAGCGACGCGACGACCTTCGTACCGAAATCGAATCCCAACTGTCTGAAGCACAATCCGAGAAGCTCGCTGAGCGAAAAGCACGGCTCAAGGCAAAATACGACCTCACATTCAGCAAAGCCGTCGATGATATCTCACGAAGTCTACATGCTGAAATCGAAGTTGAACTCGAACACCGAATGGAGCATGAATTCAGCACCTACCGTCACGCCCGTGAAGCAGAAATCCAGAACCGCCTCTCCCGTTACCGTTACGAACGTGAAGCAGAATTGCGCGAAGAACTTGAACTCCAATATGGCGTGAATAAGCAGGATTGGACGGAACGTCTCGACCTGGAATTCCAATCTCGTGAAGCAGCAGCCCGCAAGGCGATCATGTCCGAGGTCGATGCACAATTGCGCAACGAGCGCCTGACTCATGAGACCGACCTTGACCTGCTGAAGGAAGAAACCTCACTGGAATTGGAAGTGGAAATGGAAGAGCGACTCCGCGACTTCAAGACCCGCAAGGAAGACGAAGTTGCCACACAACTCGAACGCCAACTCGACAAGCGGGAAGAGATCATGCGCAACAAAGCACTCATCGATGTTCGCAAGCGTGAGGCGCAGATACGTGCTGAAATTGAGGCACAACTTGGCCTTAAGCGTGCGGAAATTCGTGACCGTCTTCAGGGACTTTCAGAGAAAATGGACTCCTTCAAAGAAATGGCTGAGGAGAAGATGCGAGAATCAGTTACTCAGCAAATCCAAGGTGAAATTGACATGGATGAAGAGGAATTACGAACTCGAGAGCGTGAGTTCAGTTCGCTTCAATCCACCGATACACGCGCTGAAAAGCGACAGAAGTGGATGCAATCAATCTCGGGACAAGCGCCTGCCGCCTACGGTACAGGGGCAATGGACCCGACCGCACTCGGTGCCCGGCCAGATGGATTGGGTGCCGCAGCAGGACGCCCGTTGCGCGGACTCATGGGTCAGCAAAACGAGCCTGAACCACGACTTGGTCTCGGTGCTATGCGCGCCCCAATGACGAGTGCGAAGCCACTCACTAGCCAACAACCTGCAGCCATTCAACCACGTGCAGTTCGTCAACCGATTGGTCAATCTGCCATGCCGCAACCCGTTCGTAACGTCCGACAACCCATTGTCGAGGAGCCTCAAATAGTTCCTCAAGAAGATGTGGTAGCAGAAGAAATACACGAACTTGAAGAAGGCGTGGTCGAGGAAGTTCTCGAGCCTGTCATTGAAGAAGTGGTTCACGAAGAATTGATCGAGCAAGAAGGCGTTTCCCAGCCCGAAGTGACTGAAGAAGCGAGTGAAGTCGAAGAGGTCGTAGAAGCGGAATCGCAGACCATGTCCCTTCCTACCTCGATGCTGCGTCCGATCGGAGGCGTTCTTCGACCGCTTGATGATGAAGAGGAAGTGCGTACTGCAACCATTACTCCTGTCGGTCCGACCCTGGTTCCTGGCCCACCAATCAACAGTAGAGCGAAACCAGAAACCGCTACCTTGCGTCCTGTCCGAGGGACATTAAAGCCGGTTGAAAAGGCGCCTGTAAGAACCCTGCAACCTCAAGAAGAAGAGGAAGAAGGACAAGATTGAGGCAATAGTTGTCTTCACAACCGTACGCGTTGTTCATATCTTACGTGTCCGTCCGATTTCCTATGAAGCGTTCTCTGGCCTTCTTGCTGGTTTCCCTTCTTTGCCTCCAAGCCACCTCAATCGGTATGGTGCAAGGCTCACTTTCACTCCTCACCGACGGTGGACAAACCGATGAATTAGACCGCCCCTTGGTTCTGTGGAGCGTGCTGAATGACGGCAAAATCCTCACCGTTGACAACACAGGGAATGTCAGTGTCAACGCCCTCAATCAAGGCGTATTGTCTGCACAATCGACCGTATTCCTTGATGTGGATGTCAACAATGCTCGCATCGATGATGCACAAGAACTTGTCACCGTAGCTCATGACACGGGCGTCATGGTGGTACAAATGAGCACGCAGACCATCTTCAGAAACATCACGACACCCGACCCTGTTGACGATGCGGCATGGGACCCACAAGGCGACCTTTGGCTGGTATATTATGCAGGAAAACGCCGTGCTGATGAATACAACTCAGAAGGCCCTACCGGAGTTCAAACAGCGACCTTTGGGTCGGGTATCTCAGCCTTTGAAATTCTTGATGATGGCCGTCTTGCCATCGCTTCTTACGACACCAAAATTTACATCGAGGACAGTGGTGGAAATCCACTTACCACATTGACGGATTCAAGCAGCATTGTCTCGAAACTCAAAGCCACTTCAAGCGATACCTTGTTGGCAGGAACCAACGGTGGAACCGCCTACAAGTTCAACAGCGATACATGGGCCTCGCAATCGGTGAATCTCCCTCACACCAAGCAAACAACACATTTGCAATCCCATGGGAACGATATGTTCGTAATTGGAGCCAAACAAGGAAAAGTATCCTTCCTCAACGCCACTTCATTTTCTGAAGAACGCACCTTCTCCGCTGCTGGAGATATCATCGGAATACTGGCAGAGTTTACCGGCCAATTCTATGCAGTAGGCGTGACTCCGAGTGAAACCAAGTTGAGGTACTTTGATTTGGACAGCGATGGTGATGGCGTTAACGATCTCGCTGATGACTTTCCTCTTGATGCCTCTCAAAGCCTCGACAGCGACGGCGATGGATACGGCGACAACCAAGACGGAACGAACCCCGATGCCTTCCGATTTGACGAAACTCAGTGGTCCGACCAAGATGGCGACGGATACGGCGATAACCCAGTAGGCAATGACTCCGACCTCTTTCCCGACAACGAGGACCAGTGGCAAGACGCTGACGGAGACGGATACGGCGATAATATCAACGGGCAGGACGGAGATCAATTCCCCGACGAACCAACCCAATGGGCTGACCAAGACCAAGACGGGTACGGAGACAATCCAATCGGTTTCAAGCCGGACGGATGCCCAACCGTGAATGCGTTTTCCAATAACGACCGCTATGGTTGCCCAGATGCGGACCTCGACGGTTACTCCGACCCTGATGAAAACTGGACCATTGAAAACGGAGCCGACGCCCTCCCCAAGGTAGGAACGCAGTGGATTGATGGCGACGGAGATGGGTATGGGGACGCTGCTGATGGGGAACAACCCGATGCATGTCCTTGGGAATTTGGTCGCTCGATGAAAGCGGTTTCAATCAACGTCAACGCCCCGAAAGGGTATGACGAAATCGAATCCTTTGGCTGCCTGGATGAAGACGGAGACGGATGGGTCGACCGAACCGAATCACCACTGATGGATATTGACCCAACCGAACACTTTGACGGAGACGGAGATGGCGTTGGCTCAAACGCTGATTATGACGATACTCGAGGCTTTATCCAAACCGAACAAGACCACTGTCTCAACGATAAAAACGATACTTCGGATGCCTGCATGGGTTGGAACGACCCGGCATACCAAGCTTACTTGGCGACACTGGGCAACGAATCAGGACTCGGTTTCAACGCTTGGAATACAACGAAAGATGATGATGCTGGGAGTCAGACCGCTCTATCCGTAGATGAAGACACCTTGAATCAAGTCATCATGGTTGCCATCATCGCCTTCGTCGCCCTGACGGGCGCGATTCTTGGTGCAGCCTACATCATCAACAAGAGGAAGGTTTCCAAGGCTACCAAAGAGTACGGTGGTGTAGATCCTAACCTCTCTTCAAGTGCCTCTCAAGAAGCCTTGGAAGGTCGTGGTGGTCTTTCAGCAGGCGGCGGTATTGTCTCCGACGCATCCTGGGACGATGAAGTAGAACAACTGAATTTTGAGGTAGAGCCCGACGGTTTTGCAGATTTGGACATCAAGGACGACGGACCCGTGGGCGAGGCCGAGGCCATGACCTACGAGGAAGAAAGTATCGAAGCGATTGCAGGTATGCCCGCTCCTGAGCCAGCAGAAGAAGAAACTCAAAGCCCGCCTGATGAAGCACCTCCTCTCCCAGAAGGAGGCCTGCCTAACGGTTGGACCATGGACCAGTGGCGATGGTACGGTAAAGAGTGGTTGGCGAAGTACGGGAAGAATTAGAGCCAAACAATTGGAAGACTCTGTTTGAGTGCCCCCAATTCTGTTCCAGAATAAAGTGGCTTTCCTTCAACCTTGAAAGTGTTCATAACCAGCCAGAGAAAGCCGTTCCAAGCTGTTGAGTCTGCAAAGATCTCAACCTTACCGTAAACGGCTGCCATGATGAGTTTGGATTCATCTGAATCTTCTCCGCACAGGCCTTTGACCAAATCTTTCGCCGTGAAGCGATAGCCTGGTGGTCGCCATTCCATCATGACGTTCACACCTGGAAAGGAGCAAGGTTGAGGCGTTCAGCAAGATGCTCTACATCGACGTCTACAGCGATCTTCATTCGCTCTCGGAGCAAATCAATTTCACCTTTCATTTTGAGCATCTTATGGGTTCGAATCATTTCGGCAAGCATGTCATTCACACTTTTGTGATTCCCCGTAGTCCTCAACGTATTGAGTTGCCTACGAATCTCATAACTCACACTTACGGAGGTCATTCCTTCGCCGGTCATGCCATCTACCCGGTTTGCCCTCGGTTTGCTTGCCTACTTAATGGGTGCGAAGCCAAGATGGACGGAGACGGGCTTTTTACAGGCGATGGTCGGCCTTCGCAAGTCCTTAGCGGATGTTACGCTCAAGACGCAAACGTGACGCTTCAGTCACACCAAATTCTCGGCGCATCTCTTGAACGCGTTGATGAACTTCTTTTGAAAGCGTCCAATATTCTAAACTCCCTGCACCTGCACCTGAATTAGTAGGTTTGTTGAGAATGACGGTTGGCGCACCGCTCCACGGAGCTTCAGCGACCTTTGCCAATCGTCGAACGGTGGTATTGAACAATTTATTTGGCATCTTCTTATTGACTTGGTCACAAACATAGGTGCTCAATTTTGAGCGCCCGTCGACCATGGTCATGACAATGCCAAAAATCTTCAAATTTCGATTGATGCGACGCTGAATCATCTTGATGGAATTCATGAGCATGCTGAATCCCTCAAGAGCGTAGTATTCCGCTTGAACAGGCACCAATACCCAATTGGCAGCACACATGGCGTTGATGGACAGAAGGCCCAAGGAAGGAGGTGTATCGATGATGATGTAATCGAATTCATCCATGACTGGAAGAAGGGCTTCTTGGAGGCGTGTTTCACGACCGATTTTATGGCTCAGTTCGATCTCTGCGCCCGAGAGATGAATGTCGCTGGGAAGGAGCCAAAGATGCCCCGCATTGATGGATTCGGGTACTTTCTTTCCGCCGTTACGATTGCTCCATGCATCTCGCATGGCACGTGTGATGTCTTCGGGAGGAATGAGGTACTCCTCCATGAGTGGCAATTCTTCTCCCGAATCGTTGGTCAATAAGTCATAGACGGTCTTTTTGATCTTCTTTTTCTCTAAGCCAAAGGATGTGGCACAATTCCCTTGGGGGTCAAGGTCAACGAGGAGTACTTTGGCGGGAGGGAGCCCCTGGCGACGGGAACCTTTGGCGAGGGCAGCCGCTATGTTGACGGCGGTCGTTGTCTTTGCACATCCACCTTTCTGGTTGGCTACTGCCATGACCATCTTGTAGGGATTCATTGCAAGGACCTCCGGCAATTACTAGGAGGTGCGACCTCCTCTTTCAATGCAAGCCTTGAACGCTGAGATATCAGGCTGGTTGAATCACTGGAACTGGCACTTCGGACAAAATCTTCCGAACGATGTGCATTCCGGTAATTCCACGAATCTTGGCTTCGGGCTTCATGTTGATTCTGTGAGAGATGATTTGCAGAGCGATACCCTTGATGTCATCAGGGATGACGTAGTTGCGTCCTGCTACTGCAGCAGCAGCCCGACCGGTCTTGAAGAGAGCTTGACTAGCACGGGGCGATGCGCCGTTGATGACACGGTGGTCTTCACGGGTTCGTTGAACGATCTCAATGATGTAGGAAAGGATGGCAGGGTCGACGTGAACTGTTTCCAATGCTTTTTGCATGGCGACAACTTTCTTTGGCGATGTCACTTGTTCAACGATGTGTTCGTCTTGACCTCGCAGCTTTCGGCGGGCTAGAATGGCTTTTTCTTCAGCACGGTCAGGATAGCCCATGCTCATCTTCATCAAGAAACGGTCCATTTGTGCTTCAGGAAGCGGATAGGTCCCCTCTTGTTCAATGGGGTTTTGAGTTGCGAGGACAACGAAAGGAGCCGGTAATTTGTGAGTAATACCTTCGATGGTCACCTGCTTCTCTTCCATGGCTTCCAACAAGGCCGCTTGGGTCTTTGGTGGTGCACGGTTGATTTCGTCAGCAAGGAGAATATTAGCAAATAATGGTCCAGCACGAAGTTTGAATTCCCCGGACTTTTGGTCGTACATGTAAGTCCCCATGATATCTGAAGGCAGCAGGTCAGGAGTGAATTGAACACGCTTAAATTTACATCCAAGAGCGCGAGCAAAGGTGTTAGCGAGCAATGTTTTGGCCAATCCAGGGAAATCTTCCAACAGCATGTTGCCGTTGGAGAGGATACCTACGGTGACACGGCGTAAATTTTCGTTCTTTCCGATAATGACTTTACTGACTTCATTCATCAAACTGTTTGAAATCGCCGAGACGGTCGCCATTAGGTCTTGGGTCCGTGCTGCTCCGGCGCCTGCTTGTGCACTTGCTTCCATCTTCATCCCTCAGCAATGACCTATGACCTTTTCATTTCTTATATGAATGTGTGCGCTTGATTCTTCATTCATGCTCATCACATTGATATTCGTCAATGCTGTCTAACGGCCCCAAAAATGATTCTCTTTGCGGTGCAAAGCCACGATTTCTGCGAGAATTTCCTCTTCCAAGGGTGAAAGATCAATCTTCTTCAAGCGTTTTGCATGTCGTTCGGGAACATCTACATAAAATTCGTCCAGCTCCTCAATGTGCCGCCCTACCGTGGGCCCTTGGACTGCGACGGCTACCTCATCGCCCTGCATCGCTTCTTTGACGTCTTCGGAGTCCCTGGTTCGCAGACTCTTAATTTGACCAACAGATGAACCGTCCAACTTCATGAGACGCTGTCCCACATGAATGCGCCCCCCGAGGACACGCATTCCGACAATGGCAGGACCTTTTGCTCGGAAGGTGTGGTCTTTGAGGAAAAGCACTCGTCCAGGATAGACCAGCGTTTCCCTTTGTTCTTCCTCAATTGCCTGTTGTGTTGCTTCTTGCCACTCCTCAAAGGCATCCATGATATGATAGATAATCGGACCTGAAATGAATTTAATTTCAGCGTCATCGCCTTGGAGTTGCTGGGCAACGTCAGAGGTATTCGCCTTGGTCGAAAAACCAAGAATCACCTGTTGAAGAGGGTCAGCAGCCGATTTCGCCATCAAAATATCTTTTTTATTCACCGGGCCAACCGTCGCTTGGCGCACTGGGATGTTACGCTGATGTAATTCAAATGCTAGCGCTTCCAAACCTCCAACAGTATCGGCTTTGATGACCACGCCGGTTCGGTCTTCCTCGGCGCCTTGACAATCACCGGTCTGCGTATGTGTTTTGAAGGCGTGACGGGCAAAGATGTCCTTACACGAAGAACACATGATGGGCATGTTTTCAAAGATACTGCGCCATTCTTCGCGCAACGATTCTCTCGCCGTAGCCTCTTCCTCTGCGGTATTGGCGAGATGGAGGGTGGTTCCGGCGATGGTCGATTCAAGATTGGGGGCGACGATTTTTACGCCGCAGGCAGCCTCAATTTCGTCAAAATTCACCCAGCGTTTACCTGCATCTCGCATTTCTGCCATCCCTTGTGGGCGTTTCAAACCCTTGATGTGTGTGGTGAAAGGTCCGTCTTGACCTGCGAGTAGAATCGTATCGCCAATCTTCAAACTCCCTCGATAGAGAATGACATCAATGGTTTTGCCCATACCGACTTCATCTCGCATTTCGAGCACGGTGCCCTGAGCAGCTCCCAAGGTATCGGTGAGGCGGTCTTCAAGGAAGCGTTCAGCCAGACCAACGGTTACGGCGAGCAGGTCTTGCAGCCCCTCTCCATCCTTAGCAGACATGGGGACCAATGCGACATTTTGACGAAAATCTCTGATTTGGTCGTACCGTTCAAGGTTAAATCCATATTCTGAGAATTGGCCAACGAGTTTCCAGTATCGTTCTTGGAATAAAGCCTGAACGTCTTCCCGCTGCTCACCGAAGGATTCGATGAAAGACCTTCCTGCCTCACAGCGCCAGCCGTACAGTCGGTCCACTTTATTTCCAGCAATGACAAAGGGAGTTTTCGTTTCTTTCAGGATGTTGAGTGACTCAATGGTTTGGGGCTGAAGGCCTTCCATAATGTCGACGACGAGAACGGCGATGTCAGCGACAGAACCGCCTCGGTTACGAAGTGATGCAAAGGAATGGTGCCCCGGTGTGTCGATAAAGAGCAGCCCGGGAGATTTGAATTTCTTACCACCCATCATAGCGGCGCATGTTTCATTGAGAACGTCTGCGGGGACCTCCGTGGCGCCAATGTGCTGGGTAATCCCTCCGGCTTCTCGGTCCATCACGCTCGCTTGACGTTCGCTACCAACGGAACGAACCATGTCAAGAACGCTGGTTTTTCCATGATCGACGTGACCGAGCACGGAAACAATCGGTTGACGGTTGTGACCTTTGGGTTGGTCTGCCTCTCCGCCCTCAGATGCATTTGCATCATCAACGTCGGCCACACCATCACGCCCTGAGCCTTATGAGTTCACTCGTAAACCCAGGTGCCCATGGTATTGTCCCAATCCATGAGGCCCTCTGGGAACCAGAGGCCAAGTTCAAATTCTGCAGTTTCAGGTGCATCAGAGCCGTGAATCATATTGAAGCCCATGTCCATGCCATAGTCGCCTCGAATCGTTCCAGGTTCAGCATTTCGTCCATTGGTTGCACCGATGAGTTTGCGGGCAACGGCAATCGCTTCAGTGCCCTGCCATGCCATGCAGACAACTGGGCCGGAGGTTACAAATTTGATCAGACCGGGGAAGAAGGGGCGTTCCTTGTGAACGTCATAGTGCGCACGGGCAATTTCTTCACTCGGCACCATGGCCTTCATGCCAACCAATTTGAGGCCTTTTCGCTCAAATCGTCCAATAATTTCGCTGACAAGACCGCGTTGTACGCCGTCGGGTTTGATCATAACATAGGTCGTTTCCATGGTGTTCACCAATCCAATCCAAAAGTGACCCGTTTAAGGGCGTTGCGATTGACCCTTCCTCAGGTTCGACGCAATTTCACTGAATGCCGCCCTTGACATAGTGGCGAGTCCACTTGACACGGCGAGCATTGCGCTTGAGTTGGAGTTGGTTCTTGCGAGCCTTGCTGCTCTTGAACCAGAGGACACTGCCGTCTCGACGGACAAACATCATACCGGTACCGGGTTCGATTTCATCGCCGGTAAAACTGCAAATTCTTCGTTCTGGCATGTGATCACCGTGCGTTCAGCTTGCGGGCTTCTCGACCCGTGTCCTTGAGCATCAAGATATCGCCAACACGAATCGGTCCGACGACGTTGCGGCTAATGATACGGCCGACGTCACGGGGATTTGGGGCATCGTTGACACGAACCTTGACTTGAGTTGCTTCACCGGTCATTCCTGTACGACCGACGATTTCGACCACTTCTGCTGGCCATCCACCAAGTTCTTCACTCATCTTCCTCATCTCCTGATTTGGATTCAAGCCTTCTTGATGGCGTTGATTTCTTCAACGACTTCATGGAATTTTTCTTGGGCACCTTTGGTGACTTCCATGATAGCGACGGAAGCAGCATTTGCTCCCTTGGCCATACCGACGCCTTTGGCGAGGAATTCCTGACTGGGAACATAGCCGTATGGGATGTCTTTTTCTTCACAAATCAACGGAATGTGAGCCAAAAGTTCTGGAGGGTTCACGTCTTCTGCAAGAATGATAAACTGTGCAGTTCCGCGCTCTGCGGCTTTGGTCACTTCGTTGCTACCTTTCTTGACACGACCGTTTTTGTTCATGTCAATCATTTCGTAGATTTTGTTGGCTAGGTCTTCTGGGGTTTCAAAGGTCATATGTACACTCATTGGAATCTCTCCTTCCTCGTGATACGGGCGTTCCTCCGCACAACCACGCGGATATAAACGCAACGGAGGGGAATTTGTTCACGATTTGTTCCCGTGTTCTAAAAAATTAGGCGCAGTCTGCCATTTATTGAGCCGAAAGCCCAAGTTCATCCAGCAATTGATGAACGCCTCGTGCTAACGCCGGACCACCCGAAATGACATCTCTGGCATTCGCCAAGGAACCCGTAGCATGAACGCCGTCCACATAACGAAGAAGGCGTGCGATGGCGCCCCCAGTGAACAGACCGTGAGAACATGCTGCGTGAACCTGTACTGCTCCTTGATTTCGAAGTGCTTCAGCGGCACGGCAAATAGTACCGCCTGTAGCAATCATATCGTCGACAATAGCAACTCGTTTTCCAGCAACATCCAGGTTTTTAGCTTTATGAACAATCGTGTGTGCGTCTATCCTTGTTTTCTCAAGATAGGAAAATTCGCAATCGATTTGATTGGCAACCTGTGTAGCCCGAGAAATAGCACCTTTGTCCGGTGAAAGAATGAAATCCGGGTCGACGGTTACTTTGAGATGCTCTGCAAGTTCGGGCATGGCTGAAGTAAATGCAATAGGAACTTTCAGATCGCCGAGAACTTCAGGTGCATGAATGTCGAGTACGATGATGCCATCGCATTGACCAGCCATGAGGTTAGCAATCGACCGTGCAGAAATTGATTCGCCCGGTTTGAACCGTTTGTCCTGGCGGGAATAGCCGAAATAAGGAACTGCAAGAAATACACCTTTTCCCACGTCAGGTAGGGTTTGAGGGCCGATTTCTCGTAAATTCTGTAACTCCCCACGCCGTACATCGTTAATGGCCTCGAGCATCAAGAGCGTTTCAACGATTCCTGAATCCGGGAAGGTATTGGATACGAGCACCACGGGTTCATTACGAACCGCGTCAATAAGGGTGGAAGGTATGCGAACATAGCCTTCCGTATCTGGAAACCGGCGAGTTTCGAGCGCATGATGTGTCCAGCCCAGAGACTCTGCGAGTTGCTCAGCCATTGCTCCTGCGTTGCTGCCCGATACGACGACCATTGGCTCCCCTCATTCAACTGCAACGGTTGGACCTTCATGTTCTTTGCGAGGCCATTGAGTCAAGCAGGCTACGCTGATTAACACCAAATGGTGCGCGAGGCAGGACTTGAACCTGCGACCTCCCGGTTATCAGCCGGGTGCTCTAACCGACTAAGCCACCCGCGCAAGGGTAATCCGGCCCACCAAACCCCCCGTCATAAGCATGACGGCTTGGAATGCAACCGAGGAAGGCGGGGCCTTCACTCTTCTTCGAGGCTGTTGATCGTAACGTAAGAAGGCAGTTGCAAGACCTTGTCAAAGGTTCGAGAAAGTACCACTTCATCGAGGCGCTCACGAGTACGTGCCAGAGCAGTAATCGGGATGCGGATTTGTTCTTCGACACCGAATTGCGTTTGAATGCGCATTCGTGTAGATACGATAACGCCCTTGTAGGTTCGCTTGACACGGAAGAGGCCGGTAATCACGCCGATTTCTTCGCCTTGGTTGTCAAGAACAGCTCGGTCAAGCATTTCATCTGGTGCGTACAACTTTTCATCGATACGGACCGTGTTGCGCCATCGTCGTTGCAGTTCACGCATTGATTTCGACAATTTTACTGTCCCGTCACCACGAATACTGTGGACCAGTTCTTTTGGCAAAGGTGCTAGTTCAGCAGGCTTGCGCATGTATTCATCTGCGACATCAGGGATTACCTGAATTCGCATGGATTTCACACGTGCTTCATTTGGATGATGTCGTTCACCGACAATCGTACCCACCTTTACGTCGTTCACATAGACTTCCCGTTGGAGTAACTCCTGGATGTCATAATCTTCTTTCTTCATTTTCCCATCTCTCCTTGCCGATTTGTGTTCGGCTTATCATCTCCTCCGACTCGGCACCTAATATAATATTCGTACAATAAAATATCATTTCCAATTGCATTTGTCGCATAATTGATTACGCCAGCAATTGAAATATAGAAAAAAATTTAATTTTTGAATGTCGCATAACGCGTTGAAATCATATTGATTTCCACCATCATCCCATCTCTAATAATGTTCGTTTTTCAATTGGACTCATGGGGGCCTCGGGATCAGCCCGAAGAACATTCCCCGACTCGCTCAGGACGGCCTTATTTTGCACTTTTTCCTATTGAGAAGAGATTTTAGACATTTATATTTCTAATTGTTTTTCTAAAAAAGCAATTGATAATTTTCATACACAATCAATTCATCAAGGTCGCCCCTGTCCGTAGGATACATGGAAGTAGAGAATACTCGGTATCACCTCTCCAATCCCACACACCCGCTCTCTCACGCACTGCTTGAACGAGGTATACCGCTGGGCGTGCATTTCGCAGTTGACCACAAAGCGTACCTCGCTACAAAGGAGAGGTTGGCTACGCTTCTGGAACTTTTTCCCAAAGCACTGACCCACTCAATGATTGAACACGAATTTGACCGCCCCGTCATGATCCACATAGGAGGCTCGAGACAATCCAACGACGGTCGTCAAGCCATCGTCATTGAGTTTGACAAGAACGATGCTGCCTTTCATCCCGAAGACGTCAACATCAGCATCACCCATATGTTGTCGACGGGCAGCGCAGAGAATGAACGTGAATCCATTGAAGATTGGTTTGAACGTGCTACTTCGGGAGAAAACGAACCCCTTTCAGGGACTGGGCATTATTGGTGCAGTGCGCAGGATGTTGCAGAAGCACTCCTTCGTGCCTTCCCTTTCATGACCCCTGGCCTGCAACCCTACAGGATTGCAGGGCGCCGTTACTGGCCCCCGAAGGATACTTGGTCTGAGGTCAAACTCCTCACCGACCGAACCCTCGCAGGCCAATCCGGTCATTTCCAAATCAAACACCTCGTCGATGACGGTGGACCTTCGATTGAGGTTGAAGTCCTTGGTGGACACGATACTCGGCCACTACGGCCAGACATCACCCGCTTCCACGAACTCCTCGAGGCCAACACGGGTGAAGGATGGAATCCCCGCACACCTCTCAGGCAATCGTTGATGCTTCTCTTAGCCGAATGGACCAACCGATGAACGCTCAAACTTCAAAGGGTTCACTGAAAATGTCTGCGCCTAACAAAGGAAGAAGCAAACTCGCATCCCCTTCAACACATACATGGGGTGCTTCAGGTCGCATTTTACCCCATGAAATCGCTTCTCTCAGTCGGGCGCCTGAAAGACTTCCATCATGCTCAGGTGCGGTGGTGATGTATACCGCACTGTCTAAGCCACCGCGATATTGATTCCACCAAATCACGTGATGCTTGGAAATGCCCCCGCCCACCATGAGAGCGTTTGATGTTTCAACATCCCAGGTGAGGTCACTCATGATCTGCTCGTCGGCGAGTGTATCGATGTGGAAATCACGATGTTTTTGGCGGAACATGAACAATTGCGCGCCGATGGACCCATCGGTAATGCCCGGAATGCAAACAGGAATTCGGTGTTTAGCTGCCCAATAAATCAAGGTATCAGGCGTCCCAATCCGCTCTCCTAAAGCCCAGACGAGGTGAACAGACCCAAAGCCCAACCAAACATCAGCTCCCGTTTTATCACTCGCAGCCGTTCGTTCTTGGTAGATATCCTCAAGAGCGGGCATCACTATTGCTTCAATAATTTCCCCATAGGAGGCATTGGGGACGATAACGTTCCCTAAGCGCATCAAAGAATGTTCGCCTAATTCAATGTCATCAAGTTCAAATGAACCGTGATAGTAATGCTTGTACGCCCTTGCAATATCGTGGTCAAGCGTTCCACAGGTGGTAGAAACAACGTTGAACATCTTGCGTTTTAACGCTTCTACGAAAAAGCCGCGGGTTCCCGTAGCGCACAAACATGCGGGGAAAGAAAGCCAATTGGTCACCTTTGTAGCGTCTCCATCAACAGCCTTTATCGCGGCGTCCATGTCGTTGAGAATCGTGCGAGCCTCTGCAAATTTCGTGGCGGTAAAGCCGCCTGCTGAAGCCATTTGCTCAATGAGGCCCTTGGGCGTCGTGGCTTTAGAAAAATCATAATCAACGACGGGTTTGTCAAAGTCCTCAGGTGTCATCGCCATACCCACACCTCGCGCCTTTGCTTCATGAAGATGTTCACCATTGTAAATGGGTCAATCCTGCCATCGTTCCAATTCATGGATACGATCTCGCAATCGTGCTGCTTGTTCGAAATCAAGATTTTTTGCTGCCATTTCCATCTCATCGCGCAACTCGTTGACCAGGTCGGCACGCTCCTCGCTGCTGAGTGTTGCTGGAAGGTCGTGGGGCTCATCATATGTTAGTTGGTTATTTGAATTTCCAATTGGTTTTTCTTCATCATGAGCAGCGCTCCAAGACCCTGCTCCCAAGTTCAGGCGCTGGGCCCAATCACCATCTTTACGGCCGCCTTTCTTCGCAATCAATCGCTTTGATCCACCCGCTGAGGTGGTTGTTCCAGTGATGAGGTCGTCGACAGAATCGCCCATTACGGGGAGCGATTTGACAATGGTGCGCGGTGTAATTCCTAACGCATCGTTATTGGCTTGCTGCCGTTGACGCCGTTCAAGCGTTTGCTGAATGGCCGCCTCCATGGCAGGGGAAAATCCATCGGCATACAAGAGAACCTTGCCATGTTCGTTTCGTGCGGCTCGCCCGATCGTTTGAAGAAGGCTACGCTCATTTCTCAGAAACCCTTGGCGATCGGCGTCGAAAATCGCCACAAGGCTGACTTCGGGGATGTCAAGACCTTCACGAAGTAAATTGATTCCAACGATGACGTCGATGTGGCCCAAGCGAAGAGCGTTGATGATCTCTGTTCGCTCGATGGTATCAATTTCAGAGTGCAGGTGATGTGCTTTGACACCCATGCGATTGAGATAGGCCGCCACCTCTTCAGCGAATTTGATGGTCATCACCGTAACCAAACATCGTTCGGATGCCTCAATACGGGCGTTGATTTCAGTGAGGAGGTCGTTGATTTGTCCCGAAGTGGGGCGCACCTCAATTTCAGGGTCTAGCAGACCGGTTGGACGTAATTCCATCTTGGCGATGCCGTCAATCTTCTGCACCATCTCATACATCGATTCTGCATCAGGGTGCTTCTTTTTCAGGTCAGCTTCCCCTGAACCACCACCAGAAGATGCATGCAGGAGCCCCAAAGGCAATTCTTGGCCCGTGATTTCGCAGAGATGACGTAATTCGCGCTCACCAGGCGTTGCCGAAACGTAGACCATTTGTGGGACAAGTGATTGAAATTCTGGAATCTTGAGTGGCCGGTTATCGGCGGCAGTGGGGAGTCTGAAACCGTGTTCAATCAGGCTGTCTTTACGAGATTTGTCACCGAAATACATACCCCCAACCTGTGGTAAACTCACGTGAGATTCATCCATGATGACAAGGAATTTTTTCGGGTCGCCATGGAATTGTTTGGCGCATGCAGAAAAGAAGTCGAGCAAACAATAGGGGCGCTGGCCACGTTCCCTACCGTCAAAGTGCAGTGAGTAGTTTTCGATGGACTGGCAGTGTCCAATCTCTCTGAGCATCTCTAAGTCGTACTCGGTTTTTTGTTCGAGGCGGTAGCGTTCCAACTCCCTTCCTTGACGAGCAAACCACTTAGCACGCTCGTTCAATTCCTTCTCAATTGACGTTAATGCTGCCTCAAAGCGTTCGGGGCTGGTCATGAAAAATTCCTTCGGGTGAATCCAAGCCTCATCGAGCGTATCAAGAGCTTCCCACGTGACAGGGTCACAAATCTGTACGCTCTTAATGCCGTCAAAGTCAAACACGATACGGAGGGGGTCGTCTCTACTCGGCATCCAGACATCAACAACTTCTCCACGCACACGGCATTCCCCTCGCTTGAGGTCGGTGGTCGTTCTTCGGTATTGTAATTCGATGAGTTCCCGCAGAAGGTCGCTGGTTTCGATGGCTTGGCCCACATGAACGCGAAGATGGTATTCGAGGAAGGTTTCGGGAGGATTCAGACCGTAAATACACGAGACTGACGAGACGATAACGCAGTCGGGCCGACTCACCAATGAGGCGACCGCAGCAAAGCGTTCCTGTTCGATACGTTCGTTGATGCTCAATTCTTTGTCGATGTACAAGTCCCGTTTGGCAAGGTAAGCCTCCGGCTGATAATAATCATAATGTGATACGAAATATTCAACCGCATTATGGGGGAAATAGCCCACCATTTCTTGATGTAATTGTCTTGCAAGGGTCTTGTTATGGCTCATGATGAGTGTGGGAATGTTCAGATGTTCAATGATGTGTGCCATGGCGAAAGTTTTGCCGCTACCGGTGACGCCCAGCATCACGCAACGTTCTTGACCATTTTCCAATTGAGAAATCAATTTTTCAATTGCTTTTGGTTGGTCTCCTGCTGGATTAAACTCTGCGTGGAGGTGAAAGCGCTTGACCGAGGGATTCAATTCCTCCAGTACGGCGCCTTCCAGTGCTTTGGACAGATCAAAAGGATCTCGCTGATTCAAGTCTACCTCGGCGGGAATGGCGTTGGCCCGTTGCTCAAATGAACCTTCATCATCCCATTCTTCAACCATAGACTCACCGAAAATGTGGCCTTTAGGGGAGATAAAGTCCCCCGTTCACGTGGAGAATAGCACCCGTGATGTAAGATGAATCGGGACCAACAAGGAAGGAAACCGTTGAGGCCATGTCTTCGGGCGACCCGACGCGTTGGAGTGGAACCTCATGTTCCCGCTGAGCGCGTTTTTCTGCAGAATCACCCGATAGAAGGTCGGTGTCGACATAACCAGGAGCGAGGATGTTCACTCGCTTGCCTTCGGGGCCCAGCGATTGAGCGAGTGAACGAGCCCACGCCGAAAGAGCGGCTTTTGAGGCTGAATAATCAGCGCCATGGGGAGAGCCGCGAATACTCAACTGGGAGCCAACAACCACCATTCTGGCCTCTTGAGTCAGATAGGGTTGAACTGCACTCCATACAGAAACGGCACCCTCGAAATTTGTTTTCATGGTCGCCGTGAGGTCGTCCATCGTCATCTTGTGGCTTTGAACACGATTGTAGATCCCGTGGTTGAGAATCAATACGTCAATTCCCCTTGCCATCCAAGGATGACGAGCGAGGAGTCCAACTTCGCCTTCATCAGCACAGTCCACCTTGACCGCAAGAGCATCATCTCCACGTTCACGAATGGCGTCAACAATCATTTCAGCGGGCTTTGAAGAGAGATTGTAGGTCAAAAGGACATCGTACCCATCGGCGGCCAGACGGTCTGAAATCGCAGCACCAATACCGCGACCCCCACCAGTAACCAAGGCGACGGGACGGCTCATGGTGCAGGGAGTGGCTCATCGTTCATGAAACCATGTGAAGTGCCAAATCTCACTCTTCAAGAAATTGGGCGAGGTGCGGAGGCTGCCATCCTTCAGGCTTCATGACCTTACCGTCTTCTCTTCGCAGGACCTTACCGTCAACGAGTTTCGCCATGTTTGAGCGGTGAACTTCATTGAAGGCATCATCGTAAACGTGTTGCATACCGTGATTGATGATGGTTCCTGCGAGAATATAGCCAATATCGGCTAGGGCATCAAGGATTTCGACCATGTCGCCAGCCCGAGCTGCTTCTGCGTATTCTTCCACTTCTTCACGCAGGAGTTTGATTCGGAGTTCAATCATCTCGTCTGGACCAAGACCTGGAGCGTCGAGTTTCGGTATTTCAAAAGCCTGATTAAACTCAAGCAACGATGCAACAATGGGGTTCATACACCGGGTTGTTGCATTCGGCTCATGAATCTTCCATTCCACTTCCCTGTAGATGAATGGCTCGCCCCTCAAGCCGTCAGCGGGGGCTCGCTCGCAAAGCCCAAGAGAAGCGATGCCAACAGCACCCATCCGGTGAGCATTGACGCTCGAAAGAGGACCGTTTGGAAATCAGCAAATTGATTCATGCGCAAAACGACCCAGATGTTCACCAACGCCATCAGTCCCGCAGCAGCCAAGAACCATATTCCATCCATCGGGTCGGAAATCGCAAAGCAAGCAAACCAGAGCAAGGTCAGTTGAACGGTCGTACGAGTCGTTGTTGTATCACCAAAGGTTGAGGGGAAGGAATGAATGCCTTGTTCCCGATCGTGCTCAACATCCATTCGAGCATAATTGATGTCAAATGCAGCAATCCAAAATGCAACTCCAACGGATACGGGAAGAATCGTTTGAACCCACAACCAGTTCGCATCTACTCCATTGAGGCCTGTGATTGCTTCCCATCCGTGGACATCGGCTGCTATGGCGACCCATGCGCCTGCAGGGGCAAGTCCCAAACAGAGGCCGAGCCAAAAGTGACACAGCCATGTAAATCGCTTCATGTAAGGGTAGATGACGAAAGTAAGAACCGGAAGCCAAGCCATCATCAGCGCTACTCTGTTGAGCATGCCAGCGCTTACAAGCAGCATCACAAGGAAGACGGCAGCCAATCCCCAAGCTGTTTGGACGGACATGGAGCCAGAGGCGAGATGTCGCTGTTCGGTTCGGGGGTTTGCGGCATCAATATCACGGTCGATAATTCGGTTCAGTGCCATCGCCAAACCTCGCGCTCCAACCGCGGCAAGCAGAATCCAAATCAAATCAATCCCGATGTTAAGATTGAACTGATTGAGGGCGATGAAATATCCCACAAGTACGAAGGGGAGCGAAAATAGAGTGTGCTCCACTTTGATGAAGGAAAGTACCTGTTTGACATCCATCACTGAGGCCCCACAAACGAGAGATGGGGGGGCCATTTGTATTTAGTTAATTCAGGATGTTTGGCAACCTTGGCCAGTGTTTCTTCATTGTGAAGTGTAATGGCTGGCCAACGACGCACTCCGTGAGCCTTCGATGGGATGGGTGTGGTCGCATCCCAGCAGAGGCGCTGCTTTGTCTCGTCAAACGTGAGTCCCCTTCCGACATCAAAACGAGACGGTAGTTGCCAAAGGAGGCGACGACGGGCTTTCGGACCGTTCAAATCGAGGTCATCATTGGTGATGAATAACCAGCGAAGGTTCTCAGAACCTTCTAATTGCCAAATTGAATTCCTCAATTGAATTATTTGTTCTCTTCGTTGTTCTTCTGCCTGGTCGGCAGATTCCGACGAGCCATCAAGCGGTGTCGGCGTACCGCTGACATGGGTTGTGACAACGAGCATGCTGTTACGCAGCATGCGGGCTTGTACAACATCTTCCAAGGCCTCAACCCCAGCGAGGTTGCCAAATGCCGGAGGGTCCTCAAGTCCTTGCCGCCAAGCAGGGACGGGCATGCTGAAGGAACCCTCAAGTGGTTCATGTTGGCTTCTTGGATCAGCATTTGCTAGAGTCGTAGCGTCAATGAGCAACTTGGAATGTACGTTTTCGTAGGGGCTGGCAGCCTCAAGTGAGTCTGCCACCATTCCTTCGAGGACAATGATGTCCGTGGGAATGTGTACTTTGTCGTTGAGGGCGTCAAGGAATTGTTCCAAATCCTTCGTATTCGCATCTTCATCAACGACGGCCATGATTTTGAGAAACATCATTTGCCCTGCCCCGAGCAAGCCAATTCCTGTTTTTCTAGCCTGACGTGGATAACGCTGTTTTGAGGCGGCGATGGCGAGGTTGTGAAATCCAGTTTCAAGGGGGAGGTGGACGGAGCGCACGTCGCGGTGTTGGAACTGGAGAACGGGTGAAAATTGCCTACCAATCGCTTCGCCCAAGTAACCATCCTCCATTGGAGGCAAACCTACAATCGTGGCTGGTAGAACGGCGTCTTTCCTGCATGTGATGGCCGTGACATGAAGAACAGGGTACTGCCCGGTGAGCGAATAAAAACCAAAATGGTCACCAAATGGACCCTCGGTTCGGGTTTCTCCAGGAACACAATAACCTTCGATGATAATGTCGGCTTCAGCAGGTACCATCAGATCTTGTGTCAGCGCTTTGGTGATGCGTAGTGACGAGCGCCCGAGAATGCCCGCAAATTGGTATTCTGAGAGATTATCGGGCAGTGGAGAAATCGCTGAAAAGATGAGTTCTGGTGGCCCGCCAATGCAAACGGCCACCGGCATCTTGGCATCGGGGCCGAGTGCTGCTGCGTGGTCGGCGGCATGCTTGTGGATTTGCCAATGCAAGCCAAGTTCCTTGGGACCAAAGACCTGTGCCCGGTACATGCCAAGATTGTGCTCACCCGAAGCAGGGTCTTTCGTAACGACCAAGGGAAGTGTGACAAAATGTCCACCGTCCATCGGCCATGTTTTCGGAATGGGGAGTTTGGTGAGGTCGAGGGGCAAGCGAACACGCTGACTTCTTCCCTTTCGCTTTTTTCGGGGCGGCATCGCAAAAGCGTCCCGTGCCAGCGGAAGAGCGAGCCAGGGACGTTTCACCATGGCTCCAATATCTGGCTTCATCATAGCGACCATTCGGTCGCCTACTGAGGTTTCGTGCTCTGCACCCAGCGCCCGTAGGGTTCGGTCGTGAGAGCCAAAAAGGTTCATGGCCAGTGGTATGGATGAAATGGAGCCATCGGCCAAGCGGGGTTGCTCAAAAATGACTGCAGGCCCGTCGTTTTTGACCAGGAGGTCGGCAATGGCTCCCGCCTCGTAAACCACGTCAACTGGACGGGGGATACGAATGAGTTCACCTCGGTCCTCGAGATGACGCATCCAACGGCTCAACGTCTTCCATGCCACAGACTTCCGTAGGGCTTCTCGCCTTTGAACCTCCGTATGCACTCACTGAACCATCTGATTGAGCCTTCCGTTGGAGAGCACCGTTTTCTTCATGTGCCGCCCACCACCTCTTCGCATTGGAGGAGAAGCATGCGTACCTGCGATGTCGTCGTCATTGGAGCTGGCCCTGGTGGCGGTTCTGCTGCACTCCACAGCGCTCGCGCAGGTCTTTCGACGCTTATTTTAGAGGCAGACCCAGAGGTCGGAACTCCCGTTCATTGTGGAGAGTGCCTCTCTGAACTGGCCGTTCAAAATCTCGACTTAGAGATCCCCGACCACGTCAAAGCACTGGACGTCAAGGGCATCCGAGTTATCTTTCCTGATGGAACTGAAAAGTTGCTCACCGAAGAGGGATATGTGCTCGAGAAACATCTGTTTGAACGGTGGCTAACCGAGGAGGCCGTGAATAAAGGGGCTGAATTATTGCTCCACCATCGCGTGACTTCAATGGAACGAATCTACAATAGCGAAAATCAATTTACCAATTGGAAACTTGACGGAAGGGGAGATGAGTTCCCCGTGGAATGTCGCGCCGTCATTGACGCCTCGGGCGTTGCTGGAGCAGCAGCAAAACTCCTCGACATGGGCGGAGACGTCGAAGTCATTGCTGGATTCCAATATGAGATGCTGGACGTGCCCAATGACGGATATTTAGACTTCTATTTGTGGCCGAAATACTCGCCCCATGGCTATGTCTGGATGATACCCAAAGAGGGCGGGCGCGCCAATGTAGGATTGGTAACGACGGATAAAAAAGGCGCCATCAAGTACCTTGAATCCTTCATCCAAGACACCTACCTGGCCGACAAACCTACCACAAATCCGCCATGGCGGCCCGACGGTATCAAAATCCGACCTTTTGGTGGAACAATACCGATCTCCGGACCCAGAACGGCCACTGCCGATGAAGGAATTGTTCTGGTCGGAGATGCCGCTGGATTCACCTCGCCACTCTTCGAGGGCGGTACGCATCTTGCCCTATGGTCGGGGCGTGAAGCCGCAGAAACCGTGGCGAAAGCACTCGCAGAAAATGACCTCAGCAAAGCTCGCCTCATGGCCTATGAGCGGTCCTGGAAAAAACAATTCCCGCCCTACCATAAAATCCTCAAAGGCAAGACTGCCCTGTACAACCTCACGGATGATGAAATGTCAACGATGGCTCGCTGCCTGCCTGATGAATTAGGCAACATGAGCCCCTTGGACAAAGTATTCATCGGATTACGTATTTTGGTTCGTAAGCCGATATTATTCACCAAACGCGTGATTCCAGTGCTGCTTTCCTTCGGCTACTCTCGGGCGAAATTCTTTGGCTGGTAATGCCTTCTCGTCATGGCTGATTAAGCAAAGGCCATGAAGGACGCCACCCCCCCATAGGGTCATGTGGGGTCTTACGCTTTGGCTTGCGCTGGGCGCAATCATCGCATTGTTGGTTCGGCCGAGGCTGCACGAAACCTCTGCATTGGCTTCATTCCTGCTTCACTCTGCATTGGCACTGCCCTTCTTTTCGCTGGCCTACCTCTTTATGGCCAACGACACCTCAATCCTGCATGTCGAAGCTTTTGGCGGAGCAGATTTACCACTCAAGTACCGCTTTGCAGCCACTTGGGCTGCTCGTGAGGGCCCGCTGCTCATGTGGTTGGGATGGATGGCCTTACTTTCCTGGTGGTGGCGCAGGCCTTTTGCTGGCGAAGACCAGAGTGAGCGTGGCGTTCACGACCTTCGTTTGCGCCTCACCCACGGCATGAGCCTCGCATTGCTTCTGATTTCGTTTTCTTTAGACCCTTTCAAAGCGACACCCGCGTTTTTTACCGGAAATGGGCTGAACCCACTCCTTCAGACGGACCTCATGGTGATTCATCCACCGCTCATCTTCCTGACCTATTCGATGTGTCTGCACCTCAGCGCCGTTGGCCTCTCAGCAGCCTACACACAAGCCTCAACGAACTTGGGTGACCGAATGCTGACCATTGCTCGCCCAGCCCTGCTCACCGCCACCTTAGGCATTGGTTTAGGTGGCTTGTGGGCTTACCTCATTCTCGATTGGGGTGGCTATTGGGCTTGGGACCCAGTAGAGACGGGTTCTTTCCTGCCGTGGCTGGCACTGGTAGCCATGGTTCACCTGCGCACTCGGCCGGGCAAGGTCAGGGATGATGTTTGGATCGGCGCATCCCTGCTCACTGCCCTGCTCTCCATTTTTGCGACAACGGTTACGCGAGCAGGGGGCGTGTGGGCATCCTCCATCCACACCTTTGTGACCAACGACAGCGGTACGCCTCCAAACGATGTCTTCGGACGAATGATGCAATTGCAAGCAGACGGAGCTGCAACAGAAATCATGGTCTATGTCACATGGATGTTCACGTTGATAGGATGCTGGTTTGTTGTTCTTCGCAGCCAAGCAACCGCATCTCCACTGCAAAAGAAACATGCTTGGGGCACAGGACTTCCAGTTGCTACAGGACTCCTGGGCTGGTTACTACTCCACGGTGATGGTTGGTTGTCGTGGACCAGTATACCTCCTGTCGCCTTCCTTGGAATCCTCTTCATTCCGCTCGGCCTATCGTATTCTTCGAGCCCAAAAACCAGTTCAGTTCGAGAAGAAAACGCATGGTCTTATCACGGTTTTACCGCTGCACCGGTTCACATCTTAGCGTCTGTTGCAGTATTTATTCTGACCCAAGATGTGTTCATTACACTCGCTTTTATCTCGCTCTTCCTACCGCTCTATTACGCACCTTCAGCCCTTGAGGCTTGGCCTTGGGCTGCAGCTGGTGTCGTCCTGGGGCTGTCCTTGGCGTGGTCTGAATTACTCAATTTACCCGTAGCGGGTGTTGTCTTGCTACTCTACGTCCTTCCATGGTTGCTCGCACCTAATCAAGAGGAGGAGGAAGGTGTTTCTCTACTGGATGGACGAACGCAACGACGCATCGCTTTGTGGGGAAGTGTCATTTTGGTTAGCCTCTACTTGGTGTTGACTTGGGCTCTCCTTCTCGCAAGCATTGACGCTGTCAATTTTGAGGCGCACGAACTCTATGGCGCACCCTTCATGACCGGGATTGCATTGTGCTTCTTCCTTTACACTCGACGGAAGGACGACCCCAAGGACAACCTCATGCTCATTGGACTCACCCTTGGGATATCCACCATTGGCTTCGTGTTCTTCGCCGATAGTTTTGGCAGAGATGCTTCAACGCTCATCTCTGGAAGCCTGACTCGGGGCCACATCATTTGGGTTTCACTGCCCGCCCTCATCCTCGCGTTGGCTCCCATGGCGAGAGAGGTCAGCCGTTCCCTAACCAAAGCCCGCTCTAAAGGCACACTCAAGCACATTCCTTTCGGAGCGCACATCGTCCACTTTGGGTTGTTGCTCTTGCTGCTCGGCCACCTTTCAACTACGGTACTGGTCGACAGGGGTGATGCGAGTCACCGGCTTTCACTGGTCAAAGATGAGATCATCATTCACGACGGCATTGGCTACGAATTTACCGAACTCTCGCTCGAATCAGATGGCTTTGAGGTCGGTGATGGATTCGTCGGCGTCTACATCAACGTCTATGACATGAACGATGAAGCAGTAGGCGAAAAAATCGGAGAAGTACGCCCTGGCATGCTTCGCTTTGACGAGCAGGGCATTCCGCGCTCTGAGGTTGACACCCTCACGCGTTTGGCCGGTGATATCGTGTTTATTTTTGACGGAAGCCAATCAAATGCCCTGATGCAAACGGTTCAGGCTGAAGATACCGAAGCAGTAGATTTGGTTCGCGTCACCATCTATGTTTTACCGCATTCACATACCGTATGGCTGGGATGGGTGATGATGATGGGAGGCATGGCTTTGGTCACCATCACAGGCTCGAAAAAGGCAACACGGCGTGTCAACAACGGGGACGGAAAGCAAGCCGAGGAAGAATAATCCTATCCAATGCAATTATCAAGGGGGGGCTGGTCGCCGAATCATCCCCTTGGAGGTTAGAACATGGAAGAAGGAACAATTGTCCACGTTGATTATGAATTGTACAATGGCGAAAACGGTGACCTCATCGAAACAACCCGTGAAGAAGTCGCAAAGGAACATGAAATGCACCAAGAAGGGCGCAAGTACACGCCGATGGTGTGCGTTGTTGGCTCAGGAAACCTCATCCCAGGCTTTGAAGTCGCATTGGGCGAAGCAAAACCCAACAAGGAAATTGAAGTGACCATTGCCCCCGCTGACGCATACGGCGAAAAGAACCCAGAAGAGATTGAAACCATCAGTATTGACAAATTGATTCGTGCTGTTCAAGACCCCAATTCCCTGTACATTGGCGCACCAGTCACCATCAACAACCGTCAAGGTACGCTCTCCTACCTCGCAGCAGGCCGTGCCCGTATCGATTACAACCACCCGATGGCCGGTAAGAAACTCAAGTATTCATTCAAGGTCGTCAAGGTCGTTGAAGGCAAGGAAGAGCAAGTCATGGCACTTCTCGAATCCAACACTGGCCACAGTGACTTCGGCGTCTCCTTCGAGGGCGACGACCTTAGCATCGTGCTCCCCCAGACCATGTTGTTTGACACCAATGCTGCTATGCTCAAGTTCCGCTTGGTCACCACCATCCGTGACGCTGTTGAGTGCGGTAAAGTTTCATTCATTGAAGTCCACGAACCACGTGGTTTCGGAATCGAAGATGAAGACGATCATGATCACGACCACGATCACGACCATGGCGAAGACCTCTCCAAACTATCCGTTGCAGAGTTGAAAGAACGACTCAAGGCTGCTGGTATGCCCGTTGGCGGTAAGAAGGCTGACCTGATCGCTCGTCTTTCACAAGAAGAAGAGTGAATCCAAAAAAGCGGCAGGACGATAGAACGAGGCCTATTACAATCACACAAGAGGCCGTTCCATGGAAGCCGAAGAGCAGGGACTCAAAACCGAAACCTTCGCCCCTGCACTCCCCGACGACCAATATACATCCGTTGAAAAGGTCATCATTTGGACCGCCCTCATCGGTGTTCTGGCGGGTTTGGCCGGATTTGTTCTTGCTTACGACACCGTTTGGACGGAGACCTTGAAGCCAATCATTTGGGACCCCGTATTGAAAGACGCTGGCGCTGCAGGGGACGCTGGATATACGCCACAAAACACGGCGATTTACACGCTCAGCATGCTGGGATGTGTCGTTCTACTCCAAGCCCTCTTCAGGTCATGGAAATTACCCAGTGACGAGCGAATGACGTGGGCGCTCATTGCGTGGGTCTGCCTCGCACCCGTTCTTCGAGTCCTCGAAGACGCTGATTTCTTCTCATCCTCTAACGACGTGTTGTTCATCTCACCGCTCATCCACCTTCACCTGGCCGCCTGGTTAGTCGGGATAGCCATGCTTTCTCACGTCCTTGTCGGACGATGGGACGGTCGGGAAGGCGATGGCATTGAAGAACGACGAAGAACGCTTCTTTTCGGCGGTCTTTTCGCCGCACTCTACGCCCATTGGTACTGGCTATACCAGCCCGCCTATGTGACTCATACAGAGTCTTCCTTCGGCATCGCCTTGGCGTCCTTAGCCCTAGCAGCGGCGATGTTGTGGATGTCGCTGGTCGCTACGCGTGCATGGCCTGCCCTTACCCGAGGTATGCTCGCTTTTGCTTGCGCAGCGCTCGTCCTTGGCGTTGGCCACTGGTTCCAATTCATTGCAACTCCTTGGGCCCAGGAAAGCGCTCGGGTTTCAACTGAAATCACCATCTGGCCTGTGTGGGTTGTGCTCGGCCTACCGGGCTTGATTTGTTACTTCATGTACGTGGCAGGGCGGGAAGATGCCCAGCAATTGAAACTCACCGGCTACAAGGCGGGTGTATTGCCAGAGGGAATCTCCATCAAACAGTGGGAAGAAGAAACTGAACGTTGGGCATCGCACCCAGTTGAATTCCTTTCCAACAAAGCCTTGCTCGCTCACCCGATGGTGCTCGGCATGGTCTTTGGACAACTTGCAGATGGTTTTGCCACCATGCTCGGTATCGATGTCTTTGGTTATGGCGAAAAGCACCCTGTAAGCAATGCTGTGATTCAGTACGGCGGAGAGATCAATGCCATGATTGGAATCCAGTGGGGCGAAGGCGCATGGCTCTTTGCATTGGTTAAGGCCGTACTCGTTGGCCTCATCGTTTGGCTTTTCGTACAAATGCGGGTGGAACATCGTCAGCAACATTTCAGACTACTCATCGTTTTAGCCGTCCTCATCGTTGGGCTTGCACCGGGCTTGCGAGATATCGGGCGCTTAATGCTGGGTGTTTGACCGAAGGCTCAGACCTCCGATGGAGGGCTTGAATGCCATTATATGCGGCCATCACTTGGGATAGGACGAGGGCTGGAGATGGACCGATTACCAACGAGGGTCAATCGTGCTGACCCTGAGTTTGCGCAACGGAAAGCCCACAACCTGTCCTTGCTCGAGGAATTAAGGGACCGCTTGACCAAAGCCTCCGAGGGCGGGGGTGGAAAATACGTCGAACGTCATCGCTCTCGTGGAAAGCACCTACCACGTGAACGCATTGAACGAATCATTGACCCGGGTACTGCTTTTCTCGAATTATCACCGCTCGCTGCTTACGAACTCTACGACGGGCGGGCACATTCTGCTGGCATCGTCACGGGCCTTGGTATGGTTCACGGCCGAGAGTGCCTTTTCGTGGCTAACGATGCAACCGTCAAAGGTGGTTCGTACTATCCTTTGACCGTCAAGAAACACATTCGGGCGCAAACCGTAGCCCACGAGAACCATCTTCCGTGCATCTACCTCGTCGACTCTGGAGGCGCTTTTTTGCCGATGCAAGACGAAGTCTTTCCGGACATTGGCCACTTCGGACGAATTTTTCGAAATCAGGCGCGCATGTCGGGCGATGGCATCCCTCAAGTCGCTGCAGTCCTAGGGTCTTGTACTGCAGGTGGAGCATACGTCCCCGCTATGTCGGATGAATCCATCATCGTCAAAGGCAATGGAACCATTTTCCTCGCAGGCCCACCGCTGGTCAAAGCAGCAACGGGCGAAGAAGTCACTGCGGAAGCATTGGGCGGTGCTGATGTGCATACTGCCCAATCGGGCGTCGCAGACCATTTCGCAGAAGACGAAGATGAGGCGTTGAGAATGGTGCGCAACGTTGTCGAGAACCTTGGATTCAATGAAAAAGCACCAGCAGCCATGGCCGAGGTTGAAGCCCCCGCACATGATGTGGAGGACCTTCTCGGCCTCATCCCCAGTGACAACCGAACACCGGTTGAGGTTCGTGAGCTCATCGCCCGAGTTGTCGATGGGTCAAGATTCCATGAATTCAAATCCCGCTATGGAACGACCTTGATCTGCGGGTTTGCTCACATTCACGGTCACAAGGTCGGCATTGTTGCCAACAATGGAATCTTATTCTCGGAGTCATCGCTCAAGGGTGCACACTTCGTGGAATTGTGCGGGCAGCGTGGCATTCCTCTCGTTTTCCTGCAAAACATCACCGGCTTCATGGTCGGCAAGGATTACGAGGCAGGCGGTATCGCCAAAGACGGAGCAAAATTGGTGACCGCTGTTTCTTGTGTCAACGTTCCAAAATTCACCGTCATCGTCGGTGGGTCGCACGGTGCCGGGAATTACGGCATGTGTGGCCGTGCTTACGACCCACGCTTCCTCTTCATGTGGCCCAACAGCCGCATCTCGGTTATGGGCGGACCCCAAGCAGCCGATGTGCTGACTACCGTTAAGCAGGATCAACGAGGTCGAGAAGGCCTTGACCCCTTGCAGGGCGAAGAGCTTGAAGCATTCAGAAAACCGATTCTTGACAAGTATGAAACCGAGGGGAGCCCTTACTATTCCACAGCCCGCCTATGGGATGACGGAATCATTGACCCGAGAGATACCCGCGACGTGCTCGGTTTGTGCCTTGCTGCCGCAAGAAATGCCCCCTTGCCCGATGACCGTTACGGCATCTTTAGAATGTGAATTTTTCAATATAGTTTTTAATTTTACAATTGGAGTTTTAGGAATGACGACCATGGACAATCCGCCAGCAACAAGCCTCATCCGTTTGGAGATTGATGGCCCAAGGGCACGCATCACGCTCGCACGGTCGGAGAAATTTAACGCACTCAACGTGGTGATGATTCAGGAGTTGATCGATGTGCTCGAATGGACAGCTGTTCGCAGCGCAGGTCGACAAGATGCCCTCGAAGATGACAACGGAACGCCCTACCTACGTACCTTGGTCTTGAGCGGAGAGGGGCGTCACTTTTGTGCAGGAGCCGACATCAACATGATGCGCGACGCTGGAGCCAACACGCCTGAAGAGAATCGTGCTGATTCAAAGCGGCTTGACCGCCTTTTCAACGGATTATGGTCTCACCCGTGCTTTACCGTTGCTGCCGCACAAGGTGTTGCATTGGGAGGAGGCGCTGGCTTGATTTCGTGTTGCGATTATGTGGTAGGAACATCCAACCTTCGCATTGCACTTTCAGAAGGCAAACTCGGCATCCTTCCAGCCGTTATCGGCCCCTATGTCTACCGGCGCCTCGGGTCCGCCACCTTCCGAAGATTGGCCATGCAGGCAAGCCGAATTCAATCCGATGAAGCAATTCGTATCGGATTCATTGAACGAATCGTCGATGATGCTGAACATCTTGATGGTGCAGTCGAGGAAATCATCGCCGAAGTTCTCACGACGGGTCCATCAGCGGTCACCTTGGCCAAAGAATTGACACTTGGCTTTGACCGCTGGACCGATTCAGATGAAGCTCTACGAGATTGGACGCTGGACTTCACCAGCCGAATGCGCGGCTCAAACGAGGGCCAAGAAGGGCTTTCCTCCTTCCTTGAGAAACGGCCACCCAATTGGAAACCTGACGAAGAAAACTGAGGGGCAACGATGGTCAGTAAGGTTCTGGTGGCTAACCGAGGTGAAATCGCCTGTCGGATTCTGCGGGCATGCTCTGAAGCAGGCCTTGGTAGTGTTGCGATCTGTGCTTCAAACGATCAAGGTAGCCTCTTTACTGAACTTGCTGACGAGGTTGTGCTGCTCAAAGGAGATAGCATTGGAGAAACCTATCTTGACCAAGAGCAAATCATCGCTGCTGCTCATTCAACTGGGGCTGATGCGATTCACCCTGGCTTTGGATTTCTCTCTGAACGTGCAGATTTTGCAAGACAGGTGAGCGCCAACGGCCTGATTTGGATTGGACCCTCCCCTGAAGCCATCGATCAGATGGGGGACAAAATGACTGCACGTCAAACCATGCGAGCGGCTGGCGTCCCAGTCATCCCGGGAGAAGAAGTTGAAGAAGACGATGTAGGTAAGACACTGGAGGCATTGCGAGAGGCTGCAAAACGGGTTGGCTACCCTCTGTTGCTGAAAGCATCAAGCGGCGGGGGCGGTAAGGGAATGCGCGCAGTGCATGACCCTGCCGACTTTGACCAAGCTGCATCCGCTGCGCAACGAGAAGCGATTGCAGCCTTTGGCGATGGGCGCATCTACATCGAACGCCTGCTCACAGGTTCAAAACACATCGAAATACAGGTGCTTGCCGACCGACACGGACGAACCATCCACCTTGGAGAACGGGAATGTAGTGTACAACGCCGCCATCAAAAAGTGTTCGAGGAAGCACCAGGGCCGACCATGACCCCTGAACTTCGTGATGCGATGGGTCAAGCAGCCGTCGCTGCTGCGCAAGCCGTTAACTACGAAGGTGCGGGAACGGTTGAATTCCTCCTCGCAGCGTCGGGTGAATTTTTCTTCCTTGAAATGAATACTCGAATCCAAGTTGAGCATCCCGTGACTGAGTTGGTGACTGGCGTAGATATCGTTCGTGAACAACTCCGCATCGCTGGTGGCGACCCCATGTCGTGTGGTGATTTGATGATTCGCGGCCACGCCATTGAAGTTCGTCTTTACGCTGAGGACGCAGCCAATAACTTCCTCCCAGCCATCGGCCCGTTAGCCGTATTCCGCCCACCTGAAGGGCCGGGTATCCGTCTTGACACCGGCGTGCGTGAAGGTGATGATGTCACTCCAAATTACGACCCGATGTTGGCCAAACTGATTGTTTGGGCACCCTCCCGAGTCGAAGCATTGCAGAAAATGCGCCGGGCACTGGATGAATTCGTAATTTTAGGCACCACGACCAACGTTGAATTTCTACGCGACCTCTGTGATGCTCAACCGGTCATTGACGGATCAACCACCACCACGACCATTGACACTCTGTGGCCAAAAGGGTGGAACCCGCCACGCGACATGACGCTTGAGGATGCCTCGCTTCTCGTTGCTGCTGGGGCTGAAACCCTTGGCCTTCACCTCCAGCGAGGGTCGGCCTCAACAGAAGGAGGTCATGGACCTGAAAGCCCCTTCACAACCCTCCACAGGAGGTACCCTTGATGCAGCACACCTTTGCTTCCTCGGAAGGACCTGTAGAAGTCACACTTGCCCGTGATGGTGAGGTGCTACATCTCTCGGGCTTTTCACTCACACAACATGACCGAGGGCGTTTGATGGTGAGGCTTCCCGACGGTGGAAAATGCATCGCTCACGCCACAAAAGTCGGCGATGTTTGGTGGGTTCACCTCAACGGACGTACCTATCGGTGGGAGCGAATTGAGCCTGGGTCATCCTCCGCTCATGACGAGGGAGGATTGGTCGCACCAATGCCTGGAAAAGTTCTCGATGTCCTCGTCCGTGAAGGGCAATCCGTTGAAGCGGGAGCCGCACTCATGGTCCTTGAGGCCATGAAGATGGAACATCGGATCGTTGCATCGACCAACGGGACGGTGACACATATCCACTTCAAAGCCGGTGAGCAAGTCGCCCAAGGCGCCGTATTGTTGGATCTTGATGAATCGGAATGATTCATTCTTGATTGGTCTGCGCGTCAATGTAATCAATTGAATTATCCAATATAGAAATCAAATCTTCAATTGGAAAATTCTGCCACAGTTTTTTCCTGGCAAGGGTCCGAAAATGATGTTGTTTGGAAAAATCAAAACAGGCGGTTATAAACAAAAAGAATGTGCAAAAATCATGCGGAATCCTTTCATGACCCTGACCAACTGGAGTGTTGACCGACCCCGTACTGCATTTGCCACCATTCTTCTTGTCGTACTCATGCTTGCCTCTGGCGCCATGCACCTTCAATTTGACAACAGTGAAGACGGTTTCTTCCCCGATGACCCAAGCGTTGATCTGCTTAACGAGGTCGAGTCTGAATACCGCTCAAACATTGATTTTATCCGTGTTATCAGCGAGATTAGCAAAGGCGACATGCTCAATCAATCGACTTGGGAGCACCTGGCGCTCATCGAAGCGACCATGCTCGGTGACGGAAATTTCACCGAATACCACTACCCACTCTTTGGAACACAAGCGAATAACGGCCCTGCAGGGCAGGCCATGCAGTGGATGGCCTTGCACGATGAACAAACAGCCGATGCATGGCTGACAGGGCTGAATGCATCGCTGGTTGAGGTCATGATGGCTCAGGACGATGCTAATTTGAGCGCTGCGCTTCAAAATCTGAGTTCCGCTGCGAGCATGGTACCCAATGTTGACCCTGTAACGCCCCAACGACTGATGGACTGGGACGCCAGTAATCCCGCCGAGTGGTTGCCTCGTTTGGACAACGGGACCAACCTTTCTGACGAACTTGGCCAACTCATGGACCAATTAGCCAGTGCACCCGACAATCGAAGCGCTGCCCAAGCAGGGCAGATTGCAGCCATCACCGGGCCACTTCAAGGTCAGTTGGGGCCCTTGCTCGGATTGCAGTCCGTCGATTTCCGCGCAGCCATCCTTTCATGCCTTCCAACAGATGACGCTGAAGACCCTTGGAATTCAAAAGGCCCAGTCATGGTGACCCTCGTCGTTTCAAGCGAACCTGAAGACTACGGTTACGATGTATTGGGGGACGTCCAAGCCGACCTCGCTTCATGGGCTGAAGGCCTTGAAGCAAGCGTCATCGCTGTGACTGGAGAGGAAGACCTTCGGACCTTTTCCTTCGCTCAATTTGCAGAAAATTCCACCGCAACAATCGGCAAAGAAATCGGCATGCTCACCAGTGCTGCACTGCTCTTGCTGGGTATCATTCTCTGGTTCAACTTCCGCAGCGTTCGGGAAACTGCCTACGTGCTCAGCCTCACCATTTTGGCTATCATGGCCACCTACGGACTTTCTGGATGGCTGCAATTCTTGGGCGTCAACATGACATTCAATGCGGCTATGAACTCGATTCCAGTCCTGCTTTTGGCGATTGGAGTCGACTATGGGTTACACGTTGTCGTACGGATACGTGAAGAATTGAAGTCGGAGGAAGAAAAGAATCCGCAGGGACGAATTACACTTCGTGACTTCGACCTTGAATCACGCCGCAGAGCCATCCGCCAGGGAACGATTTTGACCTCTATTGCCCTTCTGATTGCGATCTTTACCGATATCGTAGGTTTCCTTTCATTCCGCCTGTCAAGCCTTGCGTTCTTGCAGGTCTTTGGAACGGTCATTGCTATCGGTCTCTTTTTCATCTATCTCCTGAGCATTTCGGCCCTCCCTGCCTTGATGCTGATTCTTCCTGTCAAGCGATTGCCCATGGAAAAGGCCAGCAAAATTTCCATTGGACCCGTCAGCAATAACATCGCTACTCTGTCTCAGAAGCCATCGATGGTAGGAATCATTGCCGTGATTTTATTGGTGCCGATGTTCTTTGGGTTCCAACAATTAGAAGTCGCCTTCGAACAGCGTGACCAACTCGATGATTCGGTGCCTGTTGTGCAGGATTTCTTGCTCATCAGTGATGAATTCGGCACCAGTCGGTCACCGTTGTACATTGTGATTGACGGCGACATTCTCTCGGCAGAAGGGAAAACTGCTTGGTATGTAACCCATCAAGGCCTCTCTGAACTTGATACCATCAACGGTGTACCCAACGGGTTGTGGGACATGTTAGAGCAGGCACGTCTCCAAGATACGGACCTTGACCGCATGCTCCTCGCTGCTGAAAACGGAGACAACGATGCTTGGCAGGACCTCGAGACATGGGCGTTGGAGAATGCGACAGGAATCGAGTTGACCAAGAGTTTCCTTGCCCGAGACGGTGAACAGACGGTTATTTCCTTCCAAGGCGATACCTTGGACTGGGCAGCGACTGTCGCCTTCGCTGAGGGCATTGAAGCAGCTTTGGAGGATATGGCAGAAGGGATTGACGATTCCTTCATTCTGCGCTTGAGCGGCCGAAGCCTCATTAACGCACAAACGACCTCAGATGTCGCAACTGCTTCGGTTCAATCAACCGCTATTGTGGCGGTCGTGATCCTGTTGATGTTGACCTCTATCCACACCTTCCGCAATCAAAACGACATTACAGAAGGCATCCAGCGCGGCTTTGTTTCATGGATACCCCTCATGATGGTTGTAGTCTGGGTGTATGGATTGATGGGATACACGGGCTACAACATCAACTCCCAAACGGTGACCATAGGGGCACTTTCGCTCGGATTAGGCGTTGATTATGCCGTTCACTTTACGACGCGCCTCGAAGAAGAAGCGGAACATGACCCGAGAGCGACACCGCACGAATGGGTTGCTCGCTCAACGGCGACCACAGGACGAGCCATGGGCGGTGCTGCTTTGACGACTGCAGGTGGATTTGCCGTGCTCAACCTCTCAGCGCTCCTGCCGCTTCGGTTGTTCGGCCAAGCCTTCGTGGTAGCGATTACGTTGGCACTGCTCTCCAGTCTGTTGATTTTGCCAGCGTTGTACACGCCCTTCCTACGCAGAACGGCAGCCAAGGCATTGGGTGAAGAGGAATGAATCGAAGATTCGTTTTTTGGTCGACCTTCATCGTGGGACCGCTCATTCTCATGTCCTATTGGCGGGGCGTGGGTGCTGTTGCAGACCCTCTGGTCTACTGGGGGAATGTTTCACCAAGCATGCAATCTTTCATCGTACCGTGGATGTTTGTCGCTGCAATCGGTTACCTGTTGATGTGGCATCGCTTCTTCTTCGCATGGAGTGAGGAAGATGTGGCGAGTCTGCACTATCCTTGGCAAGAAAAGGACGGAAAGGGTGTACAGCGCCTCATGGTCTTGTACGCAGCATTCATGCTGACCTCATTGGTTTGGATCGACCTCACTCGCATCTACATCCAGCAACCCGGCACACTGCAAGCTGTTTTTGTCGTCACCGTATTGTGGACTGCTGGATTAGCTAGCATGGGCTTTGGCCTGCTGGCTTGGTCCACACGAAATGAACTGCCTGGCAGTCGAGCGGTGTTAGCCGGCTCCATCATGCTCTCCATCCAGTGTACTTGGTGGGACGCCATCTACTGGGTATGGCACTTTGCTTGGTAAGAACAGCCCTTGATATACTGATGAAGGTGGTTGGAGTACATGACTCGCGGGCACACAGCAGTCACCCTCATGACAGCCCTTCTGATGCTGGCAGGGTGCACTGCGCCACCTGCAAGCGAAATGGTGGCTGAAGAAGAGACGGTCGCCTCAACGCCGGAGAATCTCTCCTTTTCAGCACCGACCCTCAACCGGGACGTCGATGAAGGTGAACGCCACGACTTGAGGAATAGTTTCGACGGCCCAGTATTGATGCTCTGGGTCGCTGCTGGCTGTAGCGGATGCCACGATTGGACCGGTCTCATCAAAGAAGAGATGGAGGCGGGCAATATCTCTAATTCCACCAACATCGTCTCAGTTCACCGATATGCATCCTTTGAATCATCAGAAGCAGTTGCGAACCGTTACGGCGATAACAACAGCAGCGAATACACGCCTTGGCCTATTTTGTTGCCAGACGAATCAACCAATGTCATTGACGCCTCAACGGGACGCATGACTGATATCGGCTTGTACACGGCCTTTGAGGATCCTGTCACGCCAACCCTTCAGGTGATTGACGAGAGCGGTCGGCTGGTCTGGACCTCTCGCACATACTGGTCCAACAGCACGGTTTTACAGGAAGCCTTGAACATCATGAACGGTAGTGCGTGATAACATGGTCGAACTCATTGAACTTCTATTTTGGTTTTCCAGCCTCTACATCCTCCCCTTCTGGGTCATGATGTGGTTTGCCCCCTACCACGAGCGAACCGCTGCACTGATGAAGAACGAATGGATTTACCTCGCCCCCTTGGCGGTCGCCTACACCATTGCTGTGCTGCCCAACCTCGTTGACATTTTCATTCTCTTGGGAAGTGACATGCCCACTCCTGCCATTGTGATTGACATGTTTGCAGAAGAAGAGGTGATTTTGGTCGGCTGGTTGCACTACCTCGCCTTTGACCTCTTTGTTGGACGCTGGACCTGGCAACGCTTGGTCGCTACCGAGCAACCTTTGTACGTCTCCTTCCCCGTACTGCTCTTCTCGATGATGGTGGCACCGCTGGGCGCCTTGCTTGGACTTGTAGTGACACGAAATTACAGTGAACCTCAACCTGCGGGAATTGAAGGTTGAGCAATCCGTGACCGTGGCTGCACACAGTGCGCCCAATGGAGTGATTGACCAACTCAGTGCTTAGGCCTCTTCAGTATACCAGTTACCGTAGAAATCCTCAGCGTTGTCGACACGGATGAACAGGTCAAGCGACGACCAAACAAGACTGTTGAAGCCGCTTTCCATGCCCTCTTGACCACCGGCTTTAGCCGTCATGAATTCGAGGGTATCGGAGGGTGAGTGCCATTCTTGCCAGAAGGAAATGTCGCCCCCTGGACTGAAGAAATTGAAGGTAGGATAACCTTCAGAAAAGAATGAACAGTGGTCGGATGCACAGGATTCGGCGATTTGCCAGTTGATGGGGTTCCCTTCTGTTGGCGTGTAGGCTAAATCGTCCTCGATGGTTGTACCAACCCACTCCATCATGCGCTCCATGTTGTTTTGGTTGGCTCCAGCGATGCTAATGTCCCAATCGTATTTGGTGGGAGAGAAGATTTCGCCGCCCGGTCCAACGATCGGCTCGGTCAAGGGCGTGATGGGATAGTTGAGCGACACCATATCGAAATTCATGTAGGCTCGTACGGAGACGTTCTCGGGCAAATTTGCGACGTATGCCCTCGTACCGAGAAGGCCTTCTTCTTCACACGCCCAGAGACCTGCAACCACGGTATGGTCAAACTCCATCTGGGCCAAGGCTTGAGCCATCTCGAGGGACACGGTGGAACCTGAGGTGTCATCGTTAGCACCTTCGTTGGTTCCTCCACTTGGCGGCGTGAAGGCGTAGGCGATATCGAAATGGCCGCCGATAACGATATACTCGTCTGGATTGACACGGCCGTAATTATAACCCACGACGTTGAGTTGGTCGGGGTCGTCATCGTAGCGTGTGACTTCAACAAAATCAAAGCCCATGCCACGCATCTCTTCCGCCATGGCTTCTGCAGCTGCCTCGTATGCCGCCCCACCCTCGTGGATGGAAGCAGAGGCACACCAGCGGTTGTTGTAGGAACTGGTGAGCATGTCGATGGTCTGATAGGCACGGCGGCCATCTACGAGCATCAATTCTGAACTTTCCTCAAGAGTGAGGGTGGTATTCCATGTCTGGTCGCCCGCACTGACGGCCAATTCAATGGTGTCACGTTCGGTATCCAAGATTAACATCGTTACGTTTTGAGTACTGGCGGGTAGAGTCATGTTGATATCGTCCCTCAATACACCGTATTCATCCATGAAGAAAGCACCAGGGGAACGGGTGATGGTCCATGGAACATTGCTCTCCATGTCAAGGGTAAAGTATTGGCCACGAAGTGCCGTGGTAGGCGTATTCTCGTCAGGAAGAAGTTGAGGTATGACCTCCGACTCATCATCTTCTCCAAAACAACCCGAGAGCGGTGCGAGCAGAAAGAGCGTGATGACGAAAAAAGCCTTGAAATATTGCTGCAATCAATCAACCCCATTCGCACGGTTCTAGGATGCTTTGCCCACCCATGTAGGCTTGGAGCACTTCGGGAACTTGAACGCGCCCGTCCTCAAGTTGGTATTGCTCCATGATGGCTACGAGCGCTCGTGAGGTCGCAACGGCCGTTGAATTGAGAGTGTGTACAATGGGTTGGTTGGGATGACCGGGTTGGCCGTAACGAATGTTGAGGCGATTGGCCTGATAGTCGGTGCAATTTGAGCATGAAACGATTTCCTTGTACTGCTGAGCGCCGGGAATCCACGCTTCGAGGTCGTACTTCTTTGCTGCTACTGTGCCCATATCACCGGTGCAGATGTTTACTACTTCGTAGTGAATACCGAGGCTGTCCCACAAATCGATGCAATTCTTGAGCAATTCTTCGTGCAGCGCCCATGAATCTTCAGGACGAGCGATGATGATCTGTTCAATCTTGGTGAATTGGTGAACTCGCCAAATGCCAAGGTCGGATTGGCCGTGGCTACCGACCTCTCGACGGAAACATTGTGAGACGCCCACCATGCGAAGAGGCATTTGCTCTTCGGGAATGGTCTCGTCCATGTACATGGCAGTCAGAGGATGCTCGGATGTTGCAATCATGTAGTATTTATCTGGCTCAATACCGTACATCACCGTTTCAAAATCTGCAAGGTCCGTCACGCCCTCGTAGGCTTGACGGTTCATCATCACAGGTGGCTGAACGAAGGTGAATTCTCGCTGTCGAAGGAATTCGACGGCATATTGCTGGAGTGCAAACTCCAATCGTGCCAAGTCACCCTTGAGGAAGAAAAAACGGCTGCCCGTAATCTTTGCAGCCCGCTTGAGGTCCACCCAACGATTCATCTCAATGAGGTCATTGTGTGGGCGTGGTTCAAAGGAAAATGTTGGTTTTTCACCGTGGACAGCATGGACGGTATTGCCAGATTCGTCAGCCCCTTGAGGTACGTCATGGTGCAGAAGGTTGGGAATTGACATGCGGAGTTGGTCACGCGTTTGCATCGCATCGTTGGTTTGAGATTCCATGGCGCTGATGCGTTGGCCGAGGTCGGCTACTTGAGCAAGAATGGCCTCGGCAGCAGCGTGGTCACCTGCTTTTTTGGCGGCACCAATACCGCGCGCCGCCTCGTTCTTTTCACGACGCAACTGGTCGGTTTCATGAAGCAAATTACGCCATGACTGGTCCAGTTCAATCACCCGGTCAATGCTATCATGGGGAAGGCCACGCTTGGTGTGGTCGGCCCTGATGAGGTCGGCTTGTTCACGGAAGAGATTCATGTCAAGCATGGGCATCACCACGAGATGTTGAAACTAAAGATTCCTGTTCCCAAGAAGATGAGCCCACCAATAAGGTAGCCCAGAATTGCTCCTCCATTCAAGAGAGGGAGGCCCGCTTGAGCCTTGCCACGGGCGACGTAGGTCATGAGGGCAACGTAACCCATCAATCCACCAAATAAGGTTGTCATGGCTACGGGGAAGGCCACAGACGGGTCCAGCCACTGCATGGCAGAGAGGACCAGCATACCGGGGAAGATGACATCGCCCAAACCCATGAACATGGCCTCGCTGTTCTTCTTGGCCTTCTTGGGCTTGGCTCTTGCTTTTTTATCCTCGGAGATGATGGCCTCATTCGTTCGTTTGGCCTGTTCAGTTTCTTCGATGAGCGAATAATCAGTTCCTTGTGGAGCGACCAAAAGAATGGGCAAACGCAAACCGATCATAGTATCGGCCAAATCAAGCATGTGTTTGGACTTGTACACCGCCCAGAAGTCGTAGATTGCAGCGAGAATCATGAACAGCATCGCCAGGGCAGGAACAAAGGTTACTCCGAGCATGACACAAACGCCAGCCCCGAGAAGAACACCGGTCGTGTTGACCACATACCATTCGCTGTGAACGAAGAGGAGAATCATAAGGACGGCGGTAACAAACAGTCCAACCAAGGTCGGGACGAGAAGCAATTGAATCCCGTAGAGGGGGAACATGGATTGGGTGAGTTCACCGGACTGGAGGAGAACGGATGATGTGTCCGTTTGTGACAGCGTTACGAGATGCGTTTCCTCTGCTCCGATGTCAAAGAAAGTGGCGACATTATTGGCTGGAATGCCGAAGCTGGCACGATTGACCAGTGAGGTGGTGTACAACCAGTGTGCTTCCACTTCATCAGCGATCAGCAAATCTGAGAAGCCTGATTCGTCTAAGTCAGTGATGCTCACCGAAGTCACCGAAGTGACCAGTCCGTCCAATGCCATTCGTTCCTGAATTGTAAAGGCCTTATCGTTGGATTCGCTCCCATTCCATTCAATGCCGGTGATGGTCCCGTTGTTCTCGCCAAGGAGGAGCATACGACGGTTTTCTGGAACGAGTGTTGCATTGTCTTCTTCGAAGGGTGAAATGCCAAGGTCTGCACTGGTGTAGACTGCTTTTGGCTGAGGAGCATGCTCAAACAGAACCGTGATGTTGTCAACCCCTCCAATTTGAGAGGTTTCTTCCAGCAGGAGAACACCAGCACGGGCAGGGGTGACCAAGGCCAATTGGTCTTCGGTCAGGAGTGTGCTCAGGACTGCTCCATCGGCGAGGTTGAAGCCTGGTGTACGCCAGCGCGCTTCGGGGCCGAGAACGCCGGGTGCTTGGGAAAAGGTGCGGAAGCGTTCAACCTCTTCGAAGGGATTGAACAAGTACATGGCCTCATCAGTGGTCACCGCAAGGGCACACCCGCCAATCATGTTTGAAATTGCCACGACCTCCCCTTCGCTATCGTTTTCCCAACAAGCGTAAGATTCTGTCACCTCGCCGGTCGTTGAGTCCAGCGTCCATGCATAATAGCCGCTTGCAAAGGTAAGGCCGTATGAACTCGAGGTCATACGAACTGGAGAGGCCCCATCGGCGATGGAGTGTTCGTGGACGGTTGACCATACGGCTGATGCATAATCATTGGAACTGTCCCATGCTGTGATGTTGACCACTGGTTCCTCGGTGGTCTCAATGATCTCTGCCAAAATATAGCCGTTTTCGCCCCACGTTCCAAGGAAGTCGCCGGCCTGTTGTTCGGTCGCTGTGACCTCGAATTCTTGGGTGTCAAAATCCAGCACAAACATGTGCGCCAAAGGCACCGTACTGTAGAGTAAGGCCAATGTCAACACAGCCATCATGCCGTATTTGATGATGTATTGCTTGCCCCAACGGGCAAGGAAAATGATGAGTGCGGTAAAGGCGAAAATCGCGACCAATTCAATGGCTACGTAACGAACTTGGGTTGCGCCTGAAGCACCGAATGCATGCAGTTCACCCACATCATAGTAGGGTCGAATGTACATGGCGAGTGCAATGGTGGCGATGAACATACCAGCCATGCCGGTCATGCCAATCCATTGGTCCTGCATCAGCGAGAGAATTCCGTCTTCCTTGCGAAGTTCGTCCTCAACTTCGGCGAAGCGCTTGGACACAGGAGGCTCAACCGCCGCACCACCATCATCGCTCATGAGTGATGCCAATCATCCATCTCATATCAGCCTCGCGTTCAGATGAAGCATGATTGACGGGGGAAAGAGGCTATGTTGCCCGCTTACCTGCCACGACCATGGTGGACCGTGTTCGCTTGCGTTCATGGCTTGAGTCCACCAAAGAACGTGGAATGGCACTGGGTCTTGAGCAAACGGCGAAAGCGCTGGCCTCGCTTGGTTGCCGAACTCCTGACTATCGTACCCTTCACGTTGCAGGGAGCAATGGGAAAGGAACGCTTTGTGCTGTCCTTTCTGCTGCACTCAGCCATGAGGATATTCCAAATTTGATGTTTTCTTCACCACACCTCATCGACGTTGAGGAGCGCGTCAGATTGAACGGTGTACCGTTGAGTTCAGAACAATTTGACATGGCATTGTCCCGTGTACATGCTGCTACAGAAGCCCAAAACATCAGCATCACATTCTTTGAAGCAACCTTTCTGGTTGCAATGGCCGTCGCTGACGCGCACAGCATTGACGTTCTCATCCTTGAGACCGGCCTCGGTGGACGATTGGATGCAACCCGCGTTGCGAAGGCTGATGTGTGCGCAGTGACCTCTTTGAGTCGAGACCATACTGAAATTTTGGGGAAGGAGTTAGCGCTTATCGCAAGGGAGAAGGCTGCGATTGCTCGCCCAGGCGCTCCTTTGATTGTACGTCGCCCATCCCAAGAAGACGTTGTACGTGCCATTATGGATGAGGCAACTCATGCTGGAAGTATGGTTTTGGGCGAACAACAGGACACTGCTTTGGTCACCTGGGTTGACATCGACCCCACGCTTAGCTATCTTGAAGAAGCGAAGCAAATGGCGGCAACAGTATGGCCTCATTTGGTAATGGACTCCATGCGAAGGATGCCCGATTTGACCGACCTTCATTGGCCTGCTCGTATGCACTATGTGGCCGTCCCCTCTCACGAAGAGATCACCTTTCTCCTTGAAGGGGCTCACAACGCTAGCGGGATGAAACGTGCTTGTCAGGAACTGCGTGAAGTCTTGCCTGCACAATGGGTGTTGATCTTTGGCTGCTCACCGCAGTCCGACCTCAAAGAAATGCTCGCGCCGTTGCTGGAGATTTGCCGTGGCCTACCGCCTCGTGCCATTCTTCTCACCGAACCCCAGGGTGGGCGTTATCGAGGCGTGGACCGAGGGCTTCTGCAGAGGTTTTTTGCTCCCCTTGAACCAGTTCCTATCACTCTTTACCAGACCCCAAAAGAGGCTGTTGAAGCCTCTTATGGCCTGCTTCAAGGCGAAGGATTGGTCCTGTCCATTGGCTCTCTTTACATGCAAGGAAACGTCATTGAAACTCTGGGGGTTGACAGGTCTGAAGTCATGAAAATTGGTGCGAAGCAATCAAAGAACACGACACAGTGAGCCAAGACGGTGAGCCTGTGAAAGACAAGCATCTCGCAATTCGCATTCAACAATGCCTCGCCTTAGCTGAAGCATCCAACTGCCCGCGACGTACCTTTGGCGCCTTACTGGTTGACCCGAAGCGAAACGTGGTCCTCATGGACGGTTACAACGGCGGCCCGCGTGGTGGAGGGCGCCTTTGTGGCGGCGAAGAATGCCTTCGCGACACCATGAACATCACCTCTGGAACACGTGTCGAAATTGGATGTCATCATGCTGAAATGAATCTCATTTGCAATGCAGCAGCCAACGGTGTCTCGACCAACAAAGCATGGCTCATCGTCACCGGTGAACCGTGCATGATGTGCGCCAAACTCATCCACCATGCTGGAATCGCCCGTGTTGTCATTGTTGATGGAGGATTCATGGGGGAGAATGGCGTCGGATACCTTGAGAATCACGGCGTGGAGATTCAGCGCACTGAAGGCCCACAAGACCCAAGAGCAAGCAGTTGAGGAGCGTTCGAAGAGGGCCGGGGTGACACGCTCAACGTCGATAAACCATGAACTTGCCATCGGGATTGATAACATCCCAATTCATTTCTCCACTCGCATTGATTTCAAGATTGAATTTTCTTGGTATCATAGTGACATCAACATTTCCATGCCCTTCCCTTCGTGAATATCTCAACAATCCTTTGAAAAGCAAGGGAATTAACGTGCTCGAATCAAGGCGTATAGCTGATGAACATGAAGATTCCGAAGAGGAATACAAGCATCGGGACAATCAAAATTTCAAAGGTTGAGCGCATGTTTGAGAGAACATCTAATTCAGTACCATAGTGAAGTACTGAACCTTCTCCCGTATCGGTTGAAGGGACGATGGTCACCAGAGCGTTGGGGAGTGTTGGGTCTGAACCCCATGCTTCGAGGTGGTCATTCTTCCTCGGTTCGCAATCACCGAGCAAATAGATAGGGTCGCCGATTCCAATACAGGTGAGATTCCATTTCCAGTCCCCTCGCTGCCATTCATCAACAACCAAACCACGGTCGATCTTGCCTTTCTTTTCTTCCCAAAGCATGGGATCGATGAGAATACCACCCGTTCCGTCGTGAACGATGAAAGGTACACCTCCGTTCTTAGTTTCAACATGACTCCATGAACAACTTGTATCACCGTCACTATCGGTATGACATTCGTAATGGTAGGATTTCCACTGCCAAAGCACCAGTCCTTGATGCGTCCTGCCTCCAACGGTCATTTCAGGCGTGCCAGCAATGGAAGGGCGAACCTGTCCTACAATCTCTGCTTGGCCGACGGCTACGCTTCGAATCGGACTGGTCGGCAAGTCATTGATGGTGCGTTGCAATCTGAATTGTTTCCAAGCGGAGTAAAACCAAAGCAAATTAACAATTGTAACAAAGGCGGTCATGCCCCAGCCAAGAAGCGTGTGGAATCCTGAACCATCCCGTGCCCTCAAGTCGGCAGAGAGCCATATGAAGGAACCAGAGAAAATAACCGCACCGATGCTGTAAAGCGTAATGGTGCCCGGTTGAGGCGACCCCAAACGACTTGGATGTTCTTTGATGAACGCCCCATCACCATCACCGGCAAACACTCGGTCGTAGGATGTGGGTAATTGTGGGGCGCCAAAGAGCCAGTCTGTTTCTGCACTCCGCCTGGGTAAATCTGCAGGACCAAGAATTTGAAAATTTGGACCCAAGTGTTGGAACTGGCGACCCTCATGACCGAGGACACCTACCCCTGAGGATCGATCTTTGGCATCTGTTCGATTTGAACGACGAATCGCTCGTAAATCATGCTTGAGCGACGGTTCAACACTGTACATGAAAACTAACCCCCCGATTCCAACGAAGAGGAGCGCAAAACGCCCCCTATCTTCACGTTGGGTCACTTCAGGCGGTGCGTCTGCAATTGAAAAGAGAGCAACTTCTTGAACCGAAAGCAATCGGTACTTGAAAGGGTCTTCTTCAACCATTAAAAAAACGCTCATGATGGGATTTTCATCACTTTCTGGCCCGTTGCCTTGAATCGTTCGTTCCCAGCTACTGCCACACGATGGTTGGAAGAATTCGCCTTCAGGAGAGAGGGATGATTCGGAAAAAGAAGCGGTGATTTCTTCGCCCATTCGGTCAACCAACTTCAATCTTTGAGCATCTGCCATGGAAAAAGAGTACTCCCAGCTTCCTCCGCCATCATCGTTTTCTACATACTCACAGGAATCATAAGCAATCACTCCATACTGGAGTTCAAGGTTAATGATGATGAAGGCTGCTTCTTGAGCGTATTCTTCTGGGTCGTAGCCATCTTGAACTGGTCCGTAATCGTAAGTTTCACTCTCCTGCAGTTCAGTAAATGTTTGAGCTTCATCAGTTCGAGGCACATCGGGAATCGAAAGGCTGCTGGAATAGGTGAAAAAACCCACGGTGAACAGCAATATTGCAATACCATAGCCAATGGCATGTTTCCATGTTGGTGGGGAAAATTGGAATAATCCGTGGTCCAAATCTTGTACCTCGACTCCCGCGCCCATAGTTTGTGGCCTTCCTTCAACATCTTAAGAGAATACCCTCAAAACTCAAAAACTGTAGAAAATTAGTGCCGGGGGCAGGATTCGAACCTGCGAAGCAATATGCAGAGGAGCTTGAATCCACCCCCTTTGACCACTCGGGTACCCCGGCTTCTTGATTGGAGCGTAAAGACCTCTCTTCTTGACTATTGCTCTTCTGGACTTTGCAATAGGTCGCGGGGTACAGGAGGGGGTAGACGTTGATGGACGATTCTTCGTATTTTCTCGAGATGGTAGGCTTCCTCACGTTGGAGGCGCTGTTGGCGAACGACAAAGAGGATAGCGGCTGCGATGATGAGTGAGAGAATTGACAAACTGATTTGCGTCATTTCCCCTGCCGATGAATCTTCATCTTTGGCTTTAATATCTGCCAGAGGAATCGGCACCGATGGCGTATGATTAACGATTTCTACGTTCAATCCCAAACGACCGGATTTCCAGGCTTCAACGTACCACACAAAATTAATCCATTCATCGGCTTCTAATTCAACGACATCACTAGCCAAAAGAGTGCCTTCGTCATCGCGCAGATTCACCGTGGCCTCCCCCGACAAAATCCCTTCGTTGATAACTCGGGCGTAGACTGAAACATTATCACCAACTTCTGGCCGATAAGGTGCCGCTGAAAGGTCGGAAAAGGTCGGTTCAAATGCGACCCAAACCAGAGGAAGAGTGAATGCGTTCTCTTGTGTTCCTATACCGCTTAACTCACGTCCCGAACGGTCAATGATTTCAAACCAGACCACGAGGACATCACTTCTCGTGAGTTGATGTTGCTCCACTCCAAAGTCAACCTTGCTGGAATACACCGTATAGGTGCTTAACTGTTCAGCGAATTCAAGTGACCTTGTCCCTTCGGTTCCATCCACAGGTTGACCCATACGGTAGAACACAAAATGCATCGTAATAGGGCCTGGCGGTAGATGAGTATCGTCCTTGATAATCACCGTCACCTCGACCTCATCCAGACCATTGGATGCGGGCATGACTCCCCCTGAAAGGATGTTATTACCGTAGGTTGTGCCTTCTGGAGAGATGGCTAGGCGGGGAGCTATGTCATCGAGAACAATCTGATAGGCAATGGGATTGACGCGATAGGATTCATTGCCCGCAAGTTTGACTTCCAAAGCACCGTAGTCGTAGTACATCACATTCTCGTTCATCATGATATCAAACTCGATGATCCCCGTTGATGAAAGAGCGACTTCTCCGGTGCTTTGCCGTTCTCCGTCATTCAAGGACCACTGAAGTGAGGCATTCGGGGGTAAATCTTGAACAAGGTACTGTGTGTTGTTGTGGTAAAGACCCACTGAGTGGCGAACGATGTCGTTACGGTGGAACCAGTAGGCAGTACCGTTTGACTGTCCGAAGGGGGCCATCGTATCGCTGACGTCAATCCAGCGCATCTCGAGGTCGGTCGTCGCCTTCCATTCGAAGGATGAAAGTTGGAAGAGCCCCAGGCCGAGGTCTTGTCCTTCATCGATTACTTTGAGCGAAGGAATGCCGCCGTTGGCTGCAAAGCCCCAGCTTGCGTTCCAATCCAGTCGGAACACAATGGTAATGTCGTAAATTGTGGCGAAATCTCGTTTGGAGATTTGAACCTCAGGTGCTTCTATGAAGCAGGTCCCGTCGTAGGTTGTGGTTGAAAACCGAGGCTCGTAATGAACGAAACAAGAGGATTCGTTTGAACGTCCGAGGAGAGCAAGGCGGATTTCATCAAGAGAATCAAGACCGTTGGCATCTGAGATGGTCATCGAAAAACTGTGGTTCTTCCCTGCCAGCAGTGACCCATCGACAAGGTCGAGGTGAAGGTCCTCACTATCGACGATGGTGTCGTACCTCGGTTGGACAAAGATGGTGGCTAAATCCGCTTCTTCTCCGAACTCACCACCGCCTTGCAGAGAATTGCCTGCCAAATCTTGGCCTCGCACCACGACACTGGCTCGGCCTTCTTCCGATGCTGAGGGCGTTACGCTCGTCCAAGAAAGAAGAGGAAGGTCAATTTCAGCCTGTGTGACGCCAAGGTTCACGCTCACCGTCTCCATTCTGTATTCTTCTTCATCCATCTGCCCGTCTTGGTTTGCGTCATCTCGTTCTTCCAACCACGTCCAAACTTCCAAGGGGTGAGCAAGCCCTTCTGGGTCACTGAGTTGAAGTCGCAGAGGAATATCTTGCCCGACCATCCAAATGTGGTTGTCGGCGGGAACTTCGCGACCGGAATCAAGAATTCGCAGGGAACCTGCCGTGGGCTGAATGGTGTCGTACAGAATACGAACCGGAGAGAGGACGACCGTTCGGTCCTCGCTTGTCGACGCGTTCACTCCTAATTCTGCCCGCCGCGAAATACTGGGCCGAAGTTCCAACCATGTGTCACTGACCATGATTCCGTCGGCGGGGGGAGTGTTGATTTCTACGGCAAAACGGCCGTCTGCATCCACTTCAACCGTCCAATATTGAGACCAATTAACCGCTTCGCCCGGCCATTCATCTTGACCTCCAGAGAGATTCTTTGGGGGCACAGCACGCATGGCCACGGTGACTTCGGCTTGACCTGCCTCAACCCATTGACCGGGAATGCCTTCAATGCGAACGCGTCCTTCCGCAGTCATCGCTTCATCCGAAGACAGATGGTAGGGCCAAAGTGGATTCGCCCAATCATCAAGGCGGCGGTTCTGTTCGTCAGTGACTTTGAAATCGATGACCTCCATATCGTTCTCTACCTCATTGAAGGCTGTTTTTGATACAACATAGGTCGGCCCCGCTACCAGACCTTCTCCATCGGTGGCTTGAGCGAGAACATGGAGGTCGTCAACGTCATCCAGCAACCACGTGCTTGTGAGTGACCACGTGATCGTACAGGTATTGTGTGTGCAGGATACTGAGGATGCATTGGCGTTGAGGGCGGCTAAACCTGAGCCCTTCAGTTGAATAAATCGAGGCGTCGTATCCAACCGGTCAACTTTGAGTTGAATCATGGCTGCTTCGGTGCTCACCGTTCGTGACAACCACAATTCACTGCTGGATATATCAGGCGCATCCTCTGTTGAATCAAGCGGGTTGGCTCGTTGATGGTGGGAGACGAAGGTGACGGTTTCTTCGGGTAACCAACGGGTGTGAAGGGGCATGTCGATGGTCTCGGTCATCAACGGGGCGGATTGTGCCCAAAGATCAACTTTCAGACCTCCAGTTGCCGTAACTACGTGAAGAGGAATATCAAGAGTCGCCCTTACGTCTTGACCTGAAGAGGCCGCTTTCGCTTGGTTGAGAATACTTGGGCTCAACCCGACCTCAATCAATGGATTTGGTGGAAGATGTTGAAGGTTCATGACTTTGACATCACCGGAGCCCAACAATTCCAATTCAATGGTACAGGCATACAGAGTCATGTTGGATGAATAGGTAGAACGGGCGTGGGCTTGCGGGCAGACTTGAGCGCTTTGATGATGAATGACTCGTGAGCCGTCTTCAACCGCATATACAACTCCGTTAATCGAAAGTTCAGCGGATGAACTCGCATTTGATACGAGAAGAGCAAAAGTCGGACCTTTTGCTTGAGTAGATGGTGGTCCCTTGCTAAGCGTGGTGTAGTTGAAATGAATCGTTTGGTTCACCAGGGTGTAAAGCGATGCTGGCGCATTCGCCTCCCACAAAGAAAGGGTTCCGTTGTCATTGACATCCGTCCAGTATTGATTCAAACCAAAGGTCGGACTCATCCCCCCTATGGGCCAGTTGAATACGGAAATATTGCTCCACCCTAGACGAACTTCAGGAGAGGTACTCGGCTTGAAACAATCAAGACTCACCTTCCCTCGCTCGAAGACCTCTCCTCCTTGTGCTTGAATGGAAAGAGGACGGGAGAGGTCAGGCTTGGCAAGCAAGGAATAATTCAGCAAGGTCATGAAAGGCTGGACTTGATGGTAGGACGTGAAGAGTTGTGCATTTGTGGTCGTCCACGTGAGGTTATCACCGTAACTCACGATTCGAAAACCATCGTGAGGGCAATAATTCATCGGTGATAATTCAACATCAAACGGACCAGAAACGACAAGATGTCCTTTCTTATCGACGGTTGAAACGTTGAGGACATCGCTGTTTTGACGAAGATGTTCAGCATCAAGGTAGTAGGTTCGCCCCACGCTCAAACTGTGAATGAGTGGGGTGACGTAGGTGTCGTTCGTGGCCATGCGTACGCGTAGGTGAAGGCTTGAGTATTCCTTGGGGTCGATGGCCAGATGAGCGGGGAGGGAGAGGTTCTGGTGCCCGGTGATGGGCGTAAGATTGGCGTCCAATACATCCAATGCCAGAGAAGTTCCGTCGGGTTGTTCGTACCAACCGTCTACCCAACCATATCCATACATCGGGTCGGGTGTCACGGCTGATGAAACCCATTGTCCCTCTGGTTCAAAGACATCGATTTCGATGCCAGCATCATCAATGTACCAACCATCGGCCTCTACATAGGTGTCGGAGAAGAAGGAAAAGCGCGCTCGAACCGTCATACCCGAGAGATTTGAGACATCATAGGTTTTTAACGCGTAGAGACGGGCGTTTTGTGCCCCACAGCCGCCTGGAACATTGGAGCCATCGATGATGCCCTGATTGAAAAAGGGTGAATTCGCATTGGCTGTTGAGATTTGGTCGTGAAATTGTTGGGTTTCCGCAGGTAAAAGCCACCAGTTCTCTCCGCTATCGGTGGACATTGACACCGCTCCCCCGTCCCAATTCGCTTCTGCACAAATCCATGAACGGAAAGAGAGGCGAGAGGTTGCGTTGAGGGGAATGGTGTACTCGGGCGAGGTGAGATGGGTGTAGATGTTGTTGGTATAACGTGTCGTGAGGTTGATGGCCGCTCCGTAGTCGCCAGAATGGAAAACGCCTGGTCCATATCCCGATGTGTTTCGAGTTTGACCGATCTCCCATCCCCCAACTGTGCCTTCAATGGACCATCCTGCTGGTGTTGTCAGTGATCGTTCAAAGGATTCTGACGTGCTTGTAGGGCCGTTACGGCCAAAGTCAGTCGTCCAACTCCACTCGTTGGCATAGGTGGAGTTGGGCCCCTTCCATCCGCTCTCATGACCCCAGGTGCCATCGGATGGTTGCGAGAAATTAGCGAGGGTGACCTGTTCGGCTTGAGCCGTTCCGTGACGGTGGTGGAGGATGATATCATCGATGGCGATGCCTTCCCACCCTGATGAGGCAAATCCTCCGTAACCCGTTTGCTGATTGGTTTGAAGGAAGAAACGAAACAAAGCAGTTGATGCATTTTGATGCGTTGAGATGCTTGACGGAAGAGAATAGAGGGCGGGAACCCAGCCCGAGGATTCATCTCCGTAGTAGGTTCCCTGCCAGTTAAACCCGTTTCCAGGCAGGCCGGGAATACCAGAGATGAGTTGCCATGTACTTCCGTTGTCTACGCTCACGGAAGTGAGAAGGTTATCTGCGTAGCCTCCTTCAAGGTCCCAATCGGCCCAAATTTCAACGTCAAGGGTGCCGGAATAACCTGATAGGTTGGCATTCAGATACAGAATACCTTGAGCATTGTCTGCATAATCTCCGTTCATGTTTCCGTGGAACCAGGCGCCGGGAAGGTCACCTTGATTGGTCACGCTCAGATTGTCAATATACCATCCATGACGGTGACCTGAAGTCGAAGAGGTTTGGAAACAAAATCTGAGTTCAAAGGCTGAACCTGAGGATTGAATCTGATCGTCGAGTGAAAATTGTACTGAGGTCCATCCAGCTGTCGCTCCAGCCCACGTTTGTAAAGGAGCACCGACGGCCCCCGTAGTATTGGCGTAGCCCGAGTCGGGAAGGATCGTTGTCCATTGGCCACCAAGAATCCGCATCTCGACCCAGGCGGCATCACTGTCTTCAAGGGCAAGCCACTGGTCAAAAGTGAGATTGAACTGACCGATAAAGTCCGGTAGGTCCCAAACTGGAGAAAGAAGACACCCACTCATGTTCTGACCAAGGCCTCCAAGCCCCTGAGTTGCCAATACCTGTTGGCCATCTGTAGCCTGACTTGGCGTACCGTTCGCCGCCGTGCTCCCGTTGGGGTGCTCGATGTTCCAAACAGAGTGATTCAAACCTACCCCTCGCCAGCCGACTGGCGTCTGGACCAAGGTTTCAAAATCGGTTCGTGTGATTAGAGAAGAGGGCGTAGCGAGGCTCAATTGACCGCCATGACCGATTCCTTGCGTACCGTTATGCTGCCCGTTCCACCCAGAATTTGAATCCATGCCGAAGTGTGATGAGGCGTCGGGACTTGTTGACCAGCGCGGAGATATATCGAGGCCACCTTCGGTAAACGAACGATTGTAGGGGATTGAAAGCATTCCCGAGTCGGTGATATTCACGCCCGTTTGATTGACAGTTGGAGCAAAAATGCGAGTTGTGGCTTGGGATGGAAGAGGTTGATGCTCGTTTGAGAGAAATGGAGTTGCTGGGACCATGACCATCATGAGGCACATGAATAGCGCACGAAGTGCTCCTGTATGGAGCGAAATCATGGAGTCATTCCGCGTCATGCTTCCTACACCTCGCTCTGCGAGGTGCAGTCGTTGGATATGAAGGGATGTCTCTACTGCATCAGAGAAGGAGTCCGGCTTGAGGGCGAGGAAGAGGGTTCAAATCCCGTCACCTCCACGACCTGTTAATGACATCTGTTCGGAATCTCGACAGCGCTCAAGCGCAAGAGATTGAAGAGCAATTGTTCACGACCCATCGCCAGCAACTGCCCCGCCATGTCCCGATTCCTTTGCCTCGCCAAGACTTTTGGGAAATGGTACGTGCCTTGCTATCAAAACTTGACTTGGAAATTCAGGAAATGGTTCGAAAAGGTTCTATCGACATGCGCTTACAAAATTTGCAAAAGCGGCAGACAAACATTCGACGCATCGCATCAGAACTGGCTCGAAAGCGAATGGTGGCCATGATGCAACATGCTGCATCTCAATCGTTACGAAGCGGGGGGCAACCAGGTTTGGTTCAGGAATTACCCTCTCTTGAATGGCAACGACACGACCCCGCAGAGAAGGCCTTCTATCATGCACTCCAGCTGAACGTGGACCGTTTCAAGAAAGAAATCGACTGGCAAGGCATGCAACAAGGGATTCTTAGCGAACTTCGCGGTTCCCCATCCGCTTACGCACCAGGTACCATGCAACTTGACGATTACATGGGCGAAGGTGAGCGCTTATCGGCACGCCCGCCACCTGATTTGGCGTTTGAGGATGAATTGCCACAACTTCCGGATACGCAAGGTGATGAAGAAGAACGTCTGCTTGCCGAACCTGATTGGGCTGATGAAGAGGCCTACTTGATGGCTGATATTCAACAACAACATGAGACTCCACCATCTACGGAGGAGACGTCTTCTGCAAGTTCAAAACACGGTGCAGCAATGGAATTGGCCCCCTCAAGCAACCCCATTGAGCAGATCAGTGATGAGCCACCTCTACCCCTTGAGGATGAGCAGACGCCTGACAAATCAAAGGATGAAACATCGGGTGAAGTCAGTACTGAGGGAGAAAAAGAGAACGTTCGTGTGAGAATCTTGGAAACGCTTGACGAACCCATCATTGACGACCAAGGAGAAGAACTTACTCTTGAAGCCGGAGACATTCACTTCCTCGAAGAGGAGACCGCCGCTTGGTTGGTTGACGTCGGTGTTGCTGAGCGCGCTGAACTATGAGTGAAAAGCGCCAAGGCGCTTCGACACCATTCGTTGTTCTTCAGTTGACGGTGCGCATTGAGATTTCAATGCTCACGGTATCGGGAATAGGGATCTTGGTCACGAGACGAAGAGCGTTCTCATCTTTACCGGTTGAGATATCCATTTCAAGAAGGCGCTTGTGAATCCGAAGTTCCCAGTGGTCGTAGGTCTCGCTTCCTTCGCCGTCAGGTGCCTTGCGAACAGGGACAACCAGATGGCGTGTCGGTAGTGGGATTGGACCACGAAGGGTGATGCCACCTGTATCACAGATGGTTTTGATTTGGCCAGCGACGGTATCAATATCCTTGTGGTTTTGACCAGTCAATTTGATAACAGTAACGGCAGCCATACTCATCCCTCCTTGCTTCACTCAGTCAACATTGAATTCGACTGTGTTCACTTCTTCTCGATCTTGATGCAAACGCCAGCAGCCACGGTCTTACCCATGTCACGGATAGCGAAGCGAGCAAGCTCCGGGAAGGTGTCAAGTTGTTCAATGGACATTGGCTTGGTAGGCTGGAAGCGAATCAAGCAAGCGTCACCGGTCTTGAGGAAGGAAGGGTTGGCTTCCTTACCAGACTTGTTGGTCTTTTCCAAGAGGTCCATGAACTTCACAGCAACTTGTGCGGTGTGAGCGTGGAACACAGGAGTGTAACCAACGGAAACAGCCTTTGGAATGTCCATTAGTTGGATTTGACCAACGAAGGTTTCGTCGTGACGTACAAAGGTTGGTTCACTGTCGGTGTAACCAGCAACGTCTCCACGGCGGATTTCGTCAGCAGCAAGTCCACGAACGTTGAATCCAACGTTGTCGCCTGGCTCGGCCTTGTCGACCATGGTGTGGTGCATCTCAATGGACTTGACTTCACCGCTCTTCATTGAGGGGTTGAAGACAACGTTCTTTCCAACGTTGAGTGTACCAGTTTCAATCTTACCGACAGGCACTGTTCCGATACCAGAGATCTTGTAGACATCTTGAATTGGCAAGCGAAGAGGCTTGGAAGATGGCTTGTCTGGCATTGGGGTAGCGTCAATGGCTTCGAAGAGGGTTGGTCCGTTGTACCATGGGGACTTGTCGGACTTGTTGAAGACGTTGTCACCGTTCAACGAGGAAGCGGGGATCATTGGGACGTCATCAGGCTTGAAACCAGCCATGCGGAGAAGTTGAGACACTTCCTTGCAGGCTGCGTTGTACTTCTCTTCGGTCCAATCGACACCAGAGATGTCCATCTTGTTGACGTGGACAATAAGGCCCTTGACACCAAGCACCTTAGCAAGGAACGCGTGCTCCTTGGTTTGGGCGTTGACACCGTCGTTTGCTGCACAGAGCAACACTGCGGTATCAGCTTGGGAAGCACCGGTAATCATGTTCTTGACGAAGTCTCGGTGACCAGGCGCATCGATGATGGTCCAGTAGTAGGTTGGTGTGAAGAACTCTTTGTGAGCAACGTCGATGGTGATACCACGTTCGCGCTCTTCCTTGAGTCCGTCCATGACGTACGCAAGACCGAATCCAGCCTTACCGGATTCTGCTGCAAGTTTTTCGTTCTTTTCAATAACGTGCTCTTCGATGTGACCGGAGTCGAGGAGGAGACGTCCAACGGTTGTGGACTTTCCGTGGTCGACGTGACCGATAAACACGATATTGCGGTGTGGCTTTTTTCTGTCTTCCCATTGTGATGGCATGGTAATCGCTCCTTAGCAAGCCTTCCGAAAAGCAACCCCTATATGAAAACCGCGACGCGAGACCACTTCGCCTATGTGTGGCATTTCAGCCCTCAAGGCTTCATTCCGCATCCAATATTTCACCGTCGTCGCCTATTTTGTACAGACGCAGCGTGCTGGTAGCACCCCGCATGGCTAACGGGCTACCCGAGATGGCAACGACTCGTTCACCTGGCTTGATTCGTTTCTGGATCACCAATTGTTCAACTGCTTGTATCATGGTCCGAGAACCTCGGTCGTGTTCTTTTGAAAGAATGGCATCGACGCCAGGAAGAAGACAGGTGCGGCGCAGGGCTCTCAGGCGGTCGCTGACTGCTGTCACCGGCATTGTAGGGTGGTAACCCGAAACGAGGCGGGGTGCATTGCCGTGTTCGGTAGCGACCACGATACGAGCAGCCCCTGCTTGTGTCGCTAACTCAACACCAGCATGCGCTACGGCACGAGTTGATTTGAATCGAGCAAGGGCGTTGGGTCGAAGTTGATAGGAATCCAAGCCTTGTTCGGTTGCCTCAGCAATACGAATCATGGTTTGGGCCGTTTCAAGAGGATATTTGCCAGATGCCGTTTCACCCGAAAGCATCACTGCGGTAGCACCGTGGCGAATGGCCGTTGATACATCGCTGACCTCGGCCCGTGTCGGTCGCGGTTGGTAGGTCATGGAATCCAGCATTTGCGTTGCCACAATCACCGGCATCCCACGTTCCAGTGCCATATCGATGATTTGTTGTTGTACAACAGGGACATTCTCGAGTGGAATCTCAACCCCCAAGTCACCCCGAGCTACCATGACCGCATCTGCCATGTTCATGATCGACTCAAGATTCTCGAGGGCAGCAGGGTGCTCAATTTTTGCAACGATGGGAACGTGCATGTTGGCCGCTTTGACGGCTTGCTTGGCGGGAAGAAGGTCTTCAGCACGACGAACATAACTCACTGCGATGTAATCTGCTCCGTTCTCGAGCGCATGTGCCATAGCGAGTTTGTCCTTCTCGCCAATGGCTGGAAGGTCGACCAGAGTTCCCGGTACGTTGACGCCCTTTCTGCTGCTCACTGGCCCTCCGTCTTCAACACGGCAGACCACCGATGCATTGGGTTGCCCCGGTGCTTCGAGAACGGTAAGGCGAATGAGGCCGTCAGCCAACAAAATCGGGTCACCGGCCTTTAATTCAGCCGATAATCCCCCATATTGAACGGGAAAATGAGTTCCATTGGTGGCTTCCAGTTCCTTTAGGCCGCAGACGAGGGTGATTTCATCTCCATCATTGAGGACATCGACATCGGGGAAGGTTCCCAAACGCAATTTTGGACCTGGCAAATCAGCCATAATGCACGTCGGTCGCCCGAGGTGGTCTTCAATGGAGCGAATTCGGTGATACAGTTCTGTTTTGTCAGCAGGCTCACCGTGCGAATAATTCAATCTGCAAACATCAACACCCGATTCAAGCAACGAGGTCAGAACAGGTAGAGCGTCACATGCGGGTCCGATGGTAGCAACGATTCGAGTGCGACGCATGCTTTTGACTCCTACTTCACTTGTAATGCAGACGGATGACAAATTGGTCGATATGAATGTCGTTAAATCGTTCGTTACGAATGGTCATGGTCCACTCTCCATCACCGTAGGTGGAGTCGGTATCCGTAAACATGTATGATGAAAGAAGGAGATGGATGCAGTCTTGTTCATCATCGTTGCAATCGCCATCATCCCTTGAATCGGGTTCAGTATCTGTTGTGTTGGAGGCTTCCTCGTCCTCTTCATTGAAGGCATAAATATCCAACTTATTCCTGTTTTGTGCTGAAGAGCCACCGGCAATCCAATCGTCATCTTGCTGAGGGTATTCTAATTCAGCAATCACCTTACGCACGGTATTTGCCGCTTCTTTGTCGTAGTGAATGGTGACGTCAAAATCAATTTCTGCTGCCCCACTACTGCTGTTTCCACCAATTTCAAAATCATTCCAATACCCTGCATATGAGACATAAACGCGGATGGTATCGCTGTCGACCATGCCAACATCATTGGTGACCGTCAGGGCAATTTCGTATTCTCCGGGTGCGACGTTGCTCCAATCAACGGTCTGCCCGACAAGGTCGTCATCGTTTTCGCTGTCTCCGTCGTTGTCTTTGTCTTCGTTAAGGTCGAGATCCCACGCATAACCGTCATCTGCAATGTATTGTGCTGAATCACCTGCATTTGAACCGGAAGCATCCAATTCAACGGTTGTTGTCTCCGTTACTGAACGGTCGGTGGTTGATTTCTCTCGTGCGCAAATCCAAAGAACGATGTTGGTGTTTTCATCAATGGACTCGTCTTCACAGTCTTCCGTGTCAGCATATTGAGTGATGGATGCTACCGGCGGCTGAGCACTGGCCTCTACAATCGTAATCTCTCGGGTTTGCTCTGAGGTGGCCATCCCATCAGAGACCTCAAGTTTGACTTCGAAGGTTCCGGTCTCATCAAAGGACCAAGTTGCTTGTTGGCCAGTTGCGTCAATATCAATGGAGTTGACAGCATCAAAATTCCATCGGTAGGTCAAGGAACCATCGCTGGGAGTTGAATCCGAAGCGTCGAAGGTAACGGTATCACCCGAACGAACATTCTTGCTTGGTGAAACTGAAAAAACAGCAAGCACTTCGTCTGATGAGCCGTTGTTTTCATCTTCAAAAAGGCAACCAGCCATAGAAGAACAGAGCATCACTGTAGCCATGAGTATGGACTTTAGCATGGTTCCCATAAACAACCGTGGTCGTCCGTTCATCAAAAGGGCTTCCTCAAGATGACTCTTTAGAAATCAAATAACGAGGCTTGTTTATTGCCTTTCATCAAATCTTTTGCTGACCATCCGAAGGCTTCTGTGATTCGTCCGAGTGCTGCGGCAAGGCGTTCTGCGTAAAAGCGTCCGTCATAGGCTTGACTTTCCGTAGTTTCTGCCTCTAGCCAAGGCGCGACCTTCATCGGACTGCGGCTGGCATCGGTGACGAGATAAGAGACCTTCATTCCCGCAGTAAAACCAAGACCGAGTTCAATACGACGCCGTGCCACACGAACCTGAGCCATGCTATCGGGGTTGGCGTAATCTTTGGAGAAATCGACGTCCTCCGGCGCTTTCACCGGAGTGCGAACCACGCGCCCTTTGCAGGATTTTGCTAAGACGAGACGTCGCGGGGCAACGTTGGTCTTGTTCAAATCCTGTACCCTCGACATAGCATATTCCACAAGAGCGTCGCCCTGGTCTGCGAGTGCGTACTTGAACACCTCCTTCATCGTCTCAGTCAAGTAGGGAAATGAATCCGTACGCTGCGTTTCATAACCTCGAATCAGCATCTCTTCACTCGGCCAAACGACTTGGCCGATGTAACGCTTTTTTGCCCCGTGGCTAAAGAAGACCGAGAGCCCCCGTTCAAATTCAAGAATAGCCGATTCACGACTGTATCGTTGGGCTAATTGTTGGCCGAAATCAACCATTGATTGAACACCCTTTTTGTAGGCTTTTTCCTTTGCAATTGCTGCTTTGTCCCCCTGTTCCAGCAAGACCAACTCTTCTTCCTCCATACGCCGAGGTACTGCTGCATCAATGGGGCATCGGACAAATATGGAATCTGTGTCGGAATAAACCACGCCGTGCCCCTCATCTTCAACCGCTGCGATGATGCTCTTGATGTTTTGACGCGCCCAAGCCGTGATTGAGGAACCTAAATCCCGGTGCGTGAAGCGGTAAAAACCGCTGGCGAAGACGCCATAGAACGAATTCATGAGAATCTTGACAGCATATTGCATTGAGTCGTGAAACTCGACAGCGACTTGGTCTCCATCACTTTTCGACGCCTTGAGCGCAGTTTTGTGCTCATCGCGTTGAGCCATCAAGTCCTCGAGCAGAGCTGGAACCATACCTTTGCGGGCCGATGCGGGGCGAAAGGTGGCACCCGTGGGCGCTTCGTGAAGCGCCTCACCCTCAACGGGTTGGTGAGATTGAGCAGGGTCAACACGGGTGGTGTAGCATATGTTGCGAGCGATCATGATGGAAGGATACATGCTCTTGAAATCCAATACTGCAATCCAAGGATGGAGCCCTGCTTCCACATCGTGAACATAACCACCGGTGATTTGTCCCACCTTGGCTTCAGCGGAGCCGGTGAGAGGAACAGCCACGTTTTGTTGGTCGGCCAGACGAATCACCAAGGAATCAATAAGTTGGCTTGTGCTTCCATTAGCCGCCGTTTCAAAGGGGACTTTCGCAACCGCAGCAACGGCTTCTTTTCTCGGTACGGCCTGGATTGCCTTGAGGATATCAAGGGGCAGCGCTGCGTCTCGTTCACAATACGCCATCACTTCGTCGGGCCGAGTGGCCCATTCTTCGTCCATATTGGAGGCATCCACGTCCATTTTGTGTTTGTCTTCATCATCAGGAAAGAGCAAGGTGGCGACGAACGACAGCGTTTCGCGACGTGGTTTGAGCGCTTGCCTGGCTTGCCACCAGGTGTCCATGACCGCCCTTCCGGCAAGATTCCATGCTCGATTGCTCTGGCGTTTCGGTACCAAAGCGTCTCGCTGTCGCTTGAGTTCTGTTTCCCTGAGGGGTACGCGCCCCCAACCAAATAATTCGGTGTGAAGCTCCCATCCTCGTTTCAGAGCGTGTGTGCGGTCGGCCAGTCGCGGCAGGTCGAAGTTGTCAATATTGTACCCGGTGATAATGTCAGGGTCGTACTCTCGTACCGTTGCGGTAAGTTGCTTGAGTATATCCGCTTCTTCGCCGCGATAGGTGAACACCTGGCGATGGCCACTCCCGATATCTTCAATCCATGCTGCAGCGCATAATACCGTTTCATGCTCAATGCTCGTTTCAAGGTCGAAAGAAAAAATCCTGAAGGGAACCTGGAACGGATCGACGGGTTGTAATTGATCCACATCACATCGCAAGGTAATGTCGACTGGATAGCGACCTTCGCCTCCTGCCTCAACGAGTGCTGCGAGAACTTCTTCGCTGTCGTCATTGACTCTTCGGTCGATTACTTCGCCGGAAAAACCGACGTGCATGCCGATGTCTCGGTCCAAAAAGAGGCGATTGACGAAGGGGATATCGCCCGAAAAAATCTGCCATGATTGACTCCGAAGCGTTTTGCGGAGGGCTGGTACGTGAAAGGGTTGTTCGGTTTCAATCGTCCAAACCGGTCGCTCACCGAGTTGAGTCCACTTGATGACCGGTCCGCTGACATTGACCACGTGTTCCATGGCTCTCAGGTGTTTGATTCGGTCGGCGAGGAATGGCGGAATGCCATCATCGACTGCCCACTCCCCAATCGGTGCGCATTCAAAGGTCGGACGTTGCCCATGAACAAGCAGGCACACCGATGAGCCGTCGTTGCTTCTCCCGAACAATTCCAAAACAGTTTCAGGTTGAGGCCCGGTAGAGGTCATCCGTTCTCGTGAACGATACCGTCCACTGATGATGCCCATTTGACCTTCCATACAGGAGCCTCCATACTGGTTGAATTTACGAACCCATTAGAACCCATCTGTAGAAGATTTTCAACGGACATCTCCAAAGCCTTCGTTTGGTCATGAAATTGGAGAGGAATGATTGAAAGCCTCAATTCAATGGCACAAGATAGCGAGGTGAACACTGCATGAACGAATCGTTTGACTGGGATAGCCTCACCTTTTCACTCACCCCCACCGAAACGATGTACATCACTCAAACCAAGGGCGATGAACCTTGGATGCCCGGGCGATTACAACCCTACGGCGACATCCCGATGTCACCTGCTGCAGGCGTTTTGAATTACGGGCAAGGTCTGTTTGAAGGCATGAAGGCCTTCCGAACTTCGGCTGGCCGTATCGTCTTCTTCCGACCCGAAGAAAATGCACGCCGCATGCAACGAGGGGCTGACCGTTTGAAGATGCCACCTGTCCCTGAATCGGTCTTTGTCGACGCTGTTGAGCAGGTTGTCAATGCCAACCAACACTGGGTCCCACCCACTGGAAAAGGCGCCATGTATGTGCGCCCCTTGTTGATGGGAAGTGGCCCAATTCTCGGTGTTGCTCCAGCCCCATCGTATACTTTTTTGATCTACGTGACACCTGTCGGACCTTATTTCAAAGGCGGCATGAGTGCCATTGATTTGCTCATATCTGAACACCACCACCGCGCTGCACCCGGCGGGTCCGGTGGCGTCAAGGCGATTGGAAATTATGCACCCGGCATGAAACCCAGCAAGGAAGCAAAAGCACAAGGCTACGCTGAAGTCATTTACCTCGACGCTGAGACGCATAGTTGCATTGAGGAAGTCGGTGCTGCCAATTTCTTCTGCTTCAGCGAAGGCACGCTTTACACGCCTGAACTCACGGGAACCATTCTTCCCGGCATCACACGCGATTCAATTATCCAACTCGCTCGTCATCTCGGCTATGAGGTGGTTGAAGGAAAGGTTGAGGCTGATTTTGCAATGCAAGCCGATGAAGCCTTTTGCTGCGGTACGGCTGCTGTGATTTCACCCATTGGTTCAATCACTCACGATGGAGCAAAGAAAGTCTACGGAGATGGAGCGCCCGGTCCAGTCACGACTCAACTCTACAATGCTCTGACGGGGATTCAGAATGAAACGGAAGAAGATGTCTTCGGTTGGCTGCACCCGTTGCCTTAATCCCTGCGAGTTCGGACCGCTGCGGCGACCAATACTGCTGTGATCGCCATGACGATGGGAAGCGCAGGTGTGTCCATGTCTTCGTTTTCGCTCATGTTGCTTTCATTGTCTGATTGATTTGTAGGTGGTGGAGTTGGCGCTGGCTCGACGATGATTTGGCCCACCATTCCCAAGGCTGCGTGGGGCTCGCAGACGAAATCGTAGGTCCCGTTCATACCGAGTTCGAACGTAAAGACGTAGTCGACATTTCTGTCGGGCTCACCTGAATCAAACACACCATTGGCTTCTACAGCATTGTGAGGCAGTGCTTGTCCACTCCAGAAGAAGCGAACTGTTTCGCCTTCGGTAACCGTCACGCTGGATGGAGAAAAACGAAGGTTGGTGCTGTCAACGGAGATAATCGTCTCGTTGGACGATTGGTCTTGGAACGGAGGTGCATCTGCAACCGGCGCGAGGTCGCCTTGCAAAGGTGCAAGCAGAAGCAAAGCAAGGAACAAGGCTACTGCGGTTCGCATGTTAGGAAAAAGGAGGCAAAGGTTATCAAACCATGTTTTCAAATTCAGCGCTTTTTGAAACTCTTACGCTTCTTGAAACCACCGGATTGGTTGGTAGGTGATTTTCGCTGAGCTCGTGCACGACGGTCCCCCGCTTTCGGTTGACTGACGCTTTGTTGTTTGTCGGCTTGTCGTTGGTCGCGCTGCATTTGTCGCCATTGCCCACCGATGAGTTGCAGCACTTCCTCCTTCGTACTTGCGCCGATTGAATCCTTGGCGCCTGCAGCCGAAACCCAAAGGCGTCCTTCCCTTACATTAGGGCGGCGAGGATGTGAAATGTTTTCTTCACGCTTGATTTTTTTCAAACCAACCTGCCGGGCTGCCATGAACAGGCCTTCCAAATCTGGCTTGAGGACAGAAGCATCCTTGGGAACTCGTCGTCCACTTCGTCGTGAGGATTTCAAATCAAAATACCCAGGCCAAACGCAAATTCGGTCTGGGTTGTGATCCATGTTCTCGCCTCAACAGGGGGTTGTGCCCCGTATCCTTGAAGCCGTCGCTTGCTTCACTCGAGGAGAACGCCGTTGATAACGCCGTCTTTTCCTGGGCGGGATGTGATTCGGACAGGGCCTTTATTGGTTTCAATAACTGCGCCCTTGACCAAGATATTTCGTCGAACGTAGTTCGGGTCAGAAGCGTTCTCAATCACGCTGTGGATTTCACCGAGAACGGTTTTTCCAGTTTTTGAATTGTTGATGCTGACTTGGTTGGCTGCCATCACACGGACCATGATGTTGCCACCTGTCTTGCGGTAGACCTTTCGCTTGGGTTCGCCAACGAGAGCGAATTGCTTCTCAGTGGAGATTTCAGTTGCTCGCTTACCGCGTGCCTGTACCTTTCGTCCACCTGATGGTTTGCGTCGTGAAATTCCGTGCCATTGAGCCATAATCAAGCCTCCTGCGTCGCCACCGACCAGCACAGGCTATATGAAATCAACCCTCACTCACAGCGCGCAACAATTTCGGAAAGTACCCTTCCTTGTGCGTTGAGGAGTTGAGCATGCAGACGGTCCCCGGGCAATAATTGCCCTACACCTTCGGGAGTTCCGGTGAACAATAGGTCGCCTTGGCGAACCGGCGACCATGCTTTGAGTGCCTCGATTTGTTGGTGAGGTGTCACAGAAATTTCAGACAGTGAAGCCGCCTGACGAAGTTCGCCATTGACGTGCAGGGTGAGGTGCAAGCCTAACTCGCGTTGATGAATGTCCTGCCATGCACCATCATACTTGGCGGCATTGCCAACCACGGCACTTGCAGCGAAACATTTTGCCTTCGCCCATGGTAATTGCTCGGCACGCAGTGCAGATTGGGCTGCTCGGTCCGTGAGGTCCAAACCTACGGCAAGTCCCGTTGGCTGAAGGTCTTCCCCGATGAAGACTACGCATTCAACCTCATGATGTACTTCTCCGGGATGTGAACTCACGGGGATGATGTCGCTCTCGAGCAGGCATCCGTCCGGCTTGACGAAAATAATCGGCTCACTGGGTGGTTGATTGCCCAATTCCAGAGCATGCTTACTGAAGGTCCGAATCGTGCACCACATCGCCATGTATGGGGCAAGAAGCGAGTGCACATGAAGAACGCGCTGACGAAGAATGATAATCCAGCATCGCGAGCGATGAATATGACGAATGAATGGTCCATGCGAAAACGTCGCCCTGTGCGCCGAAAAAACATCGCGCCACTGCTCAAGAGGCTCGAACAAGACCTTGGCGTGGATCTCAACGTTGACGGTGGTTTTCTCGAAATGGCGGAATACGGACCCTGGACGATGGTGTTCGTTGAAAAGACGCCAATCGTTGTGGAGGTGGTTGACGATGAAGATCAGCGTTGTGTCTTCCTAACGCTGCGTGGCTTTCTTGACAACCTTGACGCTCAAAAATGGGTTGAAGTGGACCATGGGGCCATTCCATTTTTGATGAACGGGGCAGATTGTATGGTGGCCGGAATCCACGCAGCAGAAGCCTCTGTTGAAGCCGGAGATTTGGTTTGGATTCGGGACATGACACACAAGCGTCCGTTGGCTTTGGGATGGGCCGTCCACGATGCGGAAAACCTCGTCACTGAGACCAAAGGGAAGGGTGTGAAAACCATGCATTGGGTCGGCGATGAACTTTGGGGGATGGAATAAGGGGTCCATGGGATTGTATGAGGAACCTAAAAGAAGGACGGCCTCCTCTTTATTACCATGAGGCAATCCATTCCGCTTATCTTGTCCCTTCTCGTTTTGACTTCCTTCCTGCCCACCTCACTCGCTGCTGGAAGCGAGGGCGGACAGGATGTCAACCCTGATGAAAACGAGGTCCCGTTCAGCGTCGTTGAACGAACTACTCCCTCTCAAGACGGGGCATCTTGGTCACTCTCCGTTCAATTGGATGATGCCGCTCAGAACAACGGTACAACCATCGCCATCACCACACAAATTTGCTTGAACAACGGCGTTTGCAACCCGCCAGAAGTCATGGAAGCTGACGTCGAAGATGGCACCTATTCAACCAGCGTTTCACCTCCAAGCGACCATTCATACGTCAACTGGCGAGTCAAGGCAACCTACGAAGACGATTCAACCGAGAACTTCCCGAATGGCGACTGGTACAAAACTTGGTCAACCTGTTATTATGAAGACGGGACGTATCGCGGAATTCACGCTGATGGGGACGGTTGTAACGTACCTGCATCGGGTGAAGAGAGTGAAGGCCTTTTACCCTCGATCGGGATTGGTGTTCTGATGACCGTCCTTGTATATGCTGCCTATGTTCGGCGGAATTGAAGACCAACTTAGCCGTGAAGGTGATGTTCCACCAATCGCTCTACAAAGCGTCGCTGTTCGGTTGACCAATCACAGAGATGAACGCTCACACGACTACGGTCGGATGCCAAAACGCCATTGTCAAAACCTGCCGCAATGACATCGCTTTGCACAAGAGGCAAGTCGTCTCCGTTGAAGACGAATTCACAACCAACAGATGATGCCGAGGCTTCACCGCATGCAAAGGTAATGGACGTGTCATCTCCCTCACAGGCAAGCCCCCCTGCCTGTAAAAAACGCTTCAGCGCCGCGAGAATCTTGGAGCCGTCAACTTCAGACTTCCCATCAATGCCACCGTAGGCTGAGAGAAAGGAAAGTTCAGCCTCATTTTGTTCCATGAGGTGATCAAGTCCGCGGTCGTCGTCGGTCAAGAACCCGCCTCCCTGACCGTAAGATGGGTCCATCCAATCACGCGCCCGTCTGTTCCGTCAGCAAGGAGCGAAAAAGTATGGCTCCAATCCCCGTCGTCCCATTGGCGTTGCATATCAACGGTGGTCGCTCCTGTTACGGAATCAAAAATATCGCTGATGTCAAAACCGAACCCTGACCCGGGAACGACGACGAGGTAGCCGATTCTTGTGTCGTCATGGAGGCCAGTGGATGTAAACAGAGCTTCGTCACCAGTCAAGTCAGCAAAGCGTTGTTGATTCATCAACCTTGATTCGAGTTGCTCCATCGGCAGAGCTTCCGGTATCGAATCTCGGTTGTGCGTGACCGAATCGTCGTAGGCACCCTTCGAGAGGTATTCGCATTCTAAATTCGCTGCATCGCCCGCCACAGAAAAGAGGACCCAACCTGCGGTGCTATCGGTAGCAACCCAGGACACGTTCCATTCGGTGGCTGAACCGTTCTTTTGATTCAACGCTCGCCAAATATATCCGTTTTCGTCAAGTGCTGTAGTGGCTCCACTTGCCACACTTCTGAATTCTTCCATGCAGGTCATTGCGAGGTCGAGAGGGTGGTCACGAAGACTGGAATTATCAGGAAGGTGCTCGTTATCCACTCCCCATGCAACCAAATCGTCTTCGTCAGGATTGAGGTCATTGGCTTGTGGGCGATTGTCATAGGATTTTCCGAGTTCAATTTGTTTGACACCGCGCTGAAGATAGGTCCGTTCAAAAGCGTGATGGAGTTCAAGTTCACCTTCTGGCAAGGCTGCATCAATGCCACGCTTTTGCCATTCAGAGCAACTGCTCTGACTGGTTTCATCACTGCTGATGGAAACATCAACGGTTTGCCGGGCAGCCCAAGGGCTTTCGGCATCAAGCCAGAGATTCATCGTCGCATAGCCGAGGCAGAATTCTTGGATGTCCCGGTGGCTAGCAGTTACCTTCCACATGTTGGTGGAGCCAAGTTTTTCGCTTCCGGTGACGCGCCATTCCCAACCAGAACTGGTTCCGGTTGCATCTTTTGTGATGTAATCATTGCCAAAGAAATCAGCCAGTTCAACCGGTTGAAGGATGAGACCGAGGCCAGGAGAAAGTGTTTCCAATCCACCCAAAAGACCGCCCACACCGTAAGCCATGGCACTTCCATCATAGGTTCCTCCCGTATTTTGCAGCGTTAAATCAACCTGAGTGCTCAAGGTTGCTTGCTCTCGCAACTCAGTCCAGCGGGTCAATTCGATATCGGCAGTACCCTCTCGCCCCTCAGCAAAATCAGGACAAATTTGTCCACCATTCACGCTCGTAGTCGGGATATGCCCGTAAATATTGAATTTCGAGAAACTGAATGAGTTGACGCTCTCTACGGCAAGCCACGTCATGCCCTGCCCGCCCTTGGCAGCGACCGCTCCAAGGCGGTCTTCGTCAGGTTGCGTGGTCAATTCAAGAACCGAACCTTCGGTGATGGACAAGGCACCTGTCCCGTCAAACAAAAGGCGCATTTTGCAGTATTCGTCAAGGTCACTGAGTTGGTCGGTGATCAGGGTGACGTATTCATCAGAGGCCATGAACGAGCCTTCGCTGACAACATAGCGCATTTCATCGCCATAACGAAGAGAATCTGCGGTGAAGGGCTCAAGTTGATTGTTGACATAATACCAACCACCTGCACCCAAAATGAGGAGCGTCAGGATCACCGCAACGGCTTGTGGACGCTGAAGCATCTCTCGCAAGGTCAAGGCTTTGGCTGTAGAAGCACCCTCGGTTGAGGGCTTGGCTTCTGATGGTTGAGGCGTGGATTCCTTGGAAACCTCATCATCGATTAAATCGGCCTCAAGAATTTCGGCTTCGAGGACATCGTCGTCATCTTCATCCGATGACTTTGACGGTGCTGGCGAGGCTTTGCTACGCGCAGATTGCTTTGTTTCCTCGCGTGGCGTTAGCGTATCGTCATCCTCGAGCGAAAGCATCACAGGCTCGTCTTCGTCAATTTCACTTTCTTCCGCATCGAGAACCGCTTCACTTTCCTCGCTTTCAAGAGGTGCTTCACTTTCCTCGGCTTCGAGAACCTCTTCGTCTTCGTCACCAACGGTGTGAAAGGTGGCTGTTTCTTCATCAAATACTTCAATACCCAATGTTTCCTTGTCAACGCCTGCTTCAAGCAATCGTTCGAGTAAATCCGCTTTTTTACCCGTAGTTTGGAGGTCATTAAGCACACAGAGGGCTTTGAGTTTCGCCACCGTGAGTGGGGTGGTGGGAGTCTCTGCCATGGTCATGCCTCAGCAAAGCGTGAGCATCGTGCCTTTCAAGGGTGGCGTTGTTTTGTCAGGTTTTTGCATCATTCTGACAGCGCTCTGGTCAACTCATTCCGGTTGATAGGGAGTATACTCGCCATCTGCACCCTGCACAAAGACCGTTTGGTCGTAACTACCGTCGGCCATTTTCTTGTAAAAATAGCCGTTTTCTGCTGCTTCAAAGGTATAAGCAGGCTCTTCCTCAGCCACATCAGGAGACCCCGGGGCTTCTTCTGCGGGGGCGGCTGCAGTTTCTGGAGCAGCAGTCGGCCCCGTGCTCGGGGGTGGGCCGCTTGGTCCAGATCCGGGAGGGCCACTTGGTCCTGAAGCGATTCTTGACTTGTTGACTTCAGAGAGTACTTTGGATTCTGTTGTTTCATTTTCCCCTTCAAGGATAGAGCGAAGAACACCACCGTGCTTTTGGGCACCGATAAAAGCAAAGGCGGAAAGCGAGAGGCAGATCAACCCAAGAAAGCCACCAAAGAATTGATTGGGGTATAATTTCCCACTCACACTCAAGCTGTCCGAGGACAAACCGGTCTTGTTGCCCTCCGAATCCATGTACTCCACAATAACGCAATAGTGTCCAGGGTCAATAGCAAATTCAAATTCATATTCACCGTCAACTTGAACGCTTTGTTTCGTTTCTTGGTATTGATAGGCGTGTGAATTACCTTCCCGAGCTTCCGTAGTGTAGGTGCCGAGGTTTGAAGCACAATCCTCCTGTTCAATCATGTAAACGCCGATATGTACGTTGGATTGTGAAGGGGGTTTTGTGGCCGTCACCGTCAGACGAACGGGTACGTCGAAGATATCTTCGCCGTCAACGGGGACACCCCACACGAGACCGATGTCTTTCTCGGCAGACTGTGTAAAGCCGTCGTAATCGGCAGAAAACGGCATCGGGAAGAGCGCGAAACCAAAGAGAATCGCTGCGACTCCGAGGTACATGAACACGTTCCAGCGTGCTTTTTTGAGCCGCTCTTTCCGCTCTTCAAGTGATAACTCTTCCAAGAGTTCATCCTGATCTTCATCGACAGAAAGTGCTCCAGCCGCGTCGAGTTCCTCATCCGACATGAAAGGCTCCACATCCTCCGAGCACTTGAAAGGCGCGACCCTTCAATGTGTGCACAATGGCAACCGATGGCATCAAGAACGAGCCCATCGGCCGAGACGGTATGAGCCTCCGTATCGCCGTCTTGAGTCGGGGGCCACGTCTCTACAGCACGCGACGCATTGTTGAGGAAGCACGAAACAAGGGCCTGCGAGTCGAAGTTTGCGACCCGATGAAGTTCTCGCTGATGGTCACAGATGGTAGTGTCGACGTCCTTCACAGAGGGAAGCACTTCGCCTTTGATGCCGTCATCCCTCGTATTGGCCACTCGATCACTCAACACGGGGTTGCCGTCCTTCGCCACATCGAACAACTGGGCATTTGGACGGCCAACACCGGTCAAGGTATTTTGCAAAGCCGTGACAAGTTACACGCATCACAAATTTTAGCCCGAAACCGCATTCCAATTCCGCGTACTGTCTATGTCCGTGACATCTTGGATGTTGAGCACGCCATTGACATCGTTGGCGGCCTGCCAGTAGTTGTTAAGGTGACACAGGGCACTCAAGGCGACGGTGTATTTCTCAGGCACACCGTCTTTGAAGTCCGTAATCTCGTGCAGGGCCTTTTGATGACGGGGAAATCCGTGCTGGTTCAAGAGTACATCGCTGAATCACACGGCAAAGACATTCGCGCCCTGGTGGTTGGTGACCGTGTGGTGGCTTGCATGCGCCGTCGTGCAAGAGGACGGGAGTTTCGAAGCAATTACCATCTCAACGGAACGGTCGAAAACGTTGACCTGCCGCCGAGATACGCTGAAGCTGCCTGTCGTGCAGCCCGCGTTTTAGGCCTCAACATCGCAGGTGTGGATTTGCTAGAGGGCAACGATGGACCCTTGGTCTTGGAAGTCAATTCTTCACCCGGCCTTGAAGGCATTGAGAAAGCAAGCGGTGTGAACGTAGCGGGTGCGATTGTCGACTATGTGATGGAAGACACGGCCTTCAGCGAGGTTGACCTTGACCAATTATTGCGTACAATTCCAGGATCCGGTGTCCTTTCACTCCAACTGCGTAACCATCCAAAAATGGTCGGAAAGCGTTTGAATGAAGTCTTTGCCTCAATTCCTGTATTCGCCCTCTCTCGGGGCGACCGTTTGGTGTGGAACCCGGACCCTGAAGTCCAACTGCGCTATGACGATGTATTGGTGTGTTATGGCGAATTGACCGAACTTCGCTCCTCGCTGCGTCAAGCCATGCTCGGTGTTCCCCGAGACGCACTCAACTTTGATGAGGCAAGAGGCCAAACTGAAAGTTGAGGCAGAGTGATGACGACCAATCAAAGTTGCATTTGATATCGGTTAGCGGGTTAATAATGATAAGAGATACCACTGAGGCCCGAACTATGAGCGACGGGAACAGGCGGATTTGGCAAACCGATATCCCCGAACGAGCGCCCCTCCTCGCTTGGTTCATTTCATGTGCAATACTTACAGGTTGGAACCTCAGCCGCGGGTTAAATCTCTGGGCTGGATATAATTTTGGAGGAGCGATGATGGCCCTCGTGGCCTTGTTGATTCTGTGGAAAGGGAAGGCCCACATCCCAGCTTTGCCCTTGTGGATCGGCTATTTTGCAACAATGCTCCACTTCATCGGAGGCTCGTTAGGTGCTGCAGACAGCGGCCCTGGCCCCTTCTGTTTTGATGGGATGCAACCAGGTGAATGGTTGTGTGCGGATGGTGTGAACGGAATGTACCATGTCCACCCTTGGTGGGACAAGTTGGTCCACGGCATGAACAGTACAGCCATCGCGATTGCATGGTCACTCGGTTGGAGAAGAATGTCAGAGCATAACGGTTGGCAACTTTCGCCTCGGGTTGTAGCATTCACCGCTTTTTCTCTGAGCGTAGCCATCGGTGTGATGTATGAAGTGTACGAGTTCTTTGGCAAGACCTTTTTCCAAACGATTGACCAAGGCGGATACGTCAACACGGCATCGGATCTGGTAAGCGACATGTTAGGTGCAGGATTGGGTGTGCTGTTTACTCATTTCTACGATCCGATGAACAAGACTGCAAACAAGAGTGGTCAATTGCCACTTCCATCTCAGGTGACGCTCACCAACAACGGTTCCATTCCGCTCTTGGCGATTGGTGCCATCCTTTCTTTGGACTTCCTTTTGTTGAACGGCGGCATTGTCGACTCGGACTACGATTTGATTGGAATGTTGATGCTTGGTTTTCTCTTTATTTCAGGATTCATGATAGTCCGTTGTCTCTTCCAAGGTTCGAAGGACAACAAAACAGACGGATTGGAAGAATTTGGAGTTTCTTCTTAGGCCCAAAGCCTCCCTAGGAGATGACATCTAAGCAATGGGTAGCGTCTGTATCGGCCCACTGAATCCCCTTAGTATCGGAAAATAAAATGCAAAGGGGTTTCGGATGACCCCTTGCAACTTATCCGAAACGATTTGTTGATGGTTGTAACTGAAAACGTGAGAATAAATTCTTATTTTCTTCTAATCACAAATGTGATCATTAGCAGTATTGTTAGCAGCCCTACAACACCAGCACTTAGCATCATTATAGAATTATCAATTTCTGAATCTTCAGAAGCATCTTCAACAACAATCTCTTCTTCCTCAGCCTCATCATCATTTCCAGATTGATTTGAATTATTATCATTGGAAGTGTTGTTTGAATCATCTGTTGTTGAGTTATTACCATCATTTACTGTACTATTGTTGGTATCGTCAACTATGGTATTATTTTCCATAATATCTTCAATCAAAGTGAAAGTAACCGATGTGTTTGCTAGATTTGAGATTATTCCGTTTGTTGTTGCCATTGGCCCTTCTGATTGCGTGATATTGTAGCTCCATATTCCTTCCAAAAACATTGGATCTTCATAGAAGAAACCAAGTCCTGTTGTTAGCCAACCAGGTTGGGCTATTCTAAGCGTAATCCCAATGCCTCCATAAATTTCGATTGAAGAATCTAGCGTTGAATATGAATAATAATCAACAGATTGATTCATTACTTGAGGAAAAGTCGCTCCTATAGGTTGAATATTTTGATTTGTATCATCAATGTAGATTTCAGAAATTTCCCCAGTATTAGTTATCTCAAATTCTAGATTGATATCAAGGTACAAGTTGTAGTCAACAGCAATTCCCAATGCAAGTAGAGGGATTTGTGAGCCAGGAATATTGCTTGCCATTGTGGCGATATATTCCATCAAGTCTAAAGCAGGTATTTCAATATCAAAGGATGCATTATTAACAAATTCTGAGGCCGGCCCGGAAGTGTCAACAACTGCTAAATCACCCCAATAATAGACCCTGTCAAATAATCCTACTGGGAACCATGGTTGACCCTCATATACCTGTTCCGTCATCGGCATTGGCAAATCATAAATCGTTTCATTTCCAGAATCAATATCGACTATGAAAAGTGCTAAATTAACTTTCATTGCAGTCTCTGTTGATACTAGTTCTGTGCTTCTAGAAACCGTTGTTTGACTTCCGGAATTTTCAATCGATAAATTGTATTCAATTACTTGTGTAATACGACTTTCAATATTCAACCCAACTCCAATTTGGGTTCCAATGATCCCAAAATTTAGCCATTGTGGAGCGACTGAAGTATTCTCGAACAATACGTTTTCAATCTTTACTGAATTGAAGGTTTGGTTAGAAAAATTAACTACTGTATTTTCAGCATAATCCTCGTAAGGGAAATCTTCGACATTGATTGTAATTTGATCGTTATCACTAAGCCCCAATGCATCAGAAACAGTAAGTTCTACTGAATGAGTCCCCTCTGTGAAAGTCATTTCGAATAATTCAGCCGATGTGACCATCACACCATCTATTCGCCAATTATATGTTAAATCGTCATTGTCGAAGTCGGAAGAGCATGAAGCATCCATTCTTACTGGGATGTTCTCGGTTATTGTTCCTGCTAAAGAACCATCCAGATCCAAACAGGCCTCGGGCCTTGTATTTGTAATTTCAAATGTTGAGTTAGTTATGATGTCACTGGTTCCAGAATCTTGAACAATCAATCGGTATAAGGTGGATGAACCTACCGTATCGACAGATGTTGAATCAGAACTCCATCCTTCAGCAGGTGGGTTAACTTGGCCATCAGAAGTTGTCCCTGAATCTACAAGAATCCATTGTGACGATTCGAATTTATGAATTTCATAGTATTCAGGAGTTTGAACTGAATTTATTACACTAATTGAGAGAAAAACACTGGCAATATCTACTTCTGAATTGGAAGGAGGGTTTTGTAAATAATCTGTATAGTCAGCCACCAGTATCAAGGTTGGAGACCAAGAAATTACTTGATTTACATCATGTGTTTGCATGGGCTTGGCATCCATTAAGCCTACTTTATCAGGTGATAGAACAAAGGATATGGAGCATACCAAACAATCTTGCTCTGCTAGAAGTTCGGACGGGGATGTTGTTTCATTGTTTACGATTTCATTACGGTAGTTTTCAAATTCAGTGTTGTTGTATAGGAGGATGTCAAGATCGTTAGGAGCATCGGTTCGAATCGCTTGCACACGCACTTCATCTCCGATTTTCAGTTCTGGGAATGCAACCCAATGGTAATCGTCTTCGACAACATCTACCCAAGTGCCAGAACTTACTGACAAATTATACATTACATCATCTGGTTGGTCAGTATATACTCGAACATAAATCTCCATTACCTCTGTAGTATTGAACCATGCTCGTACACTGTAGTCTTGCAATCCACCAGCACTTCCTCCATGGTACTCATAATCAAAAGAGGTTAATACGCCTGAATCTAAAGTAAATAATTCGAAATCTAGGTAAGTAAACCAAGTTAACTCTTCAGCAACAATTCCAATACTTTGGTCGGATTCTGTTGTGAAATGATACCAATCCTCGGAGTCAACAATATCTCCTGGGCAGTCAGAAATGCAAACTACATCTTCATCTAAGAATGAGCCAACTTCAATATCTGTGGCACCATTCCAATAATTGTCGTACTGAACTGTTAGGTATATCGAATAATTAGTCCCATCATCATACCAACCGTCATTTGTTGTTATACTAACAAAATACAGTTCACTCGTAGATTTGTTGTTGGACAAAATATAACTTTCATTGTTTTCAGATTCTACTTCAAAATAATCTATCATAACCATGTTGGCCTCATACAGTTCTACAAGAATTGTCACATCGGAATATTCTCCCGAATTATCTACAAATAACTGTCCAACTTCATTAGAACCTAGAGTTGTCTTATACCAATCATATTCATCGACGGCCTCAGTGCCACAATCAGGAGAGCATATCCAACTGCCATAGGTTTGTAGATCACTGATTTCAGTAGCATTCTGCGCTTGATCATCAGCTTCGACAGTTGGTATACTGAGTATCAAGATGTTGGAAATGAACATGAAACTTACGAAGAATACAGTCGATGGTCGCATGTTATGCGGTCATGATGACGCCATTTCAATATAACCCCTACTGAAAACATCTGAAAGAAATGCAAAGGGCCCCCCTCTGTATTGACGGGTGTTTGAAGGGTACCCACTGCTCATAGCCTACAATATGAACCAGCAGCGGATCTTTTCAGTGCAAGCAACAATCCCACTTGATGATTTGAAAAACCTCGTCATTAATGCTTATTTAGCGGCCTGATAATAAACACCCTATTAAGTGAACAATGAATCAGGTCAACAGATAAGTGAGTAAAATGAGTGGACAAATATCAAAAATTGGATTTGCAGCAAGCATGTTGTCAGTAGTAGGGTCGTTGTACGTATATTTCGGATTAGATGAAACGTCTTTAGGAATCTTCGTGGGCCTTTGGGCCCCAACATTGATTCTTGCGAGTAAAGAACTTGAAGAAATGCTCAGCGACAATTCCTGAAGCTACATTCTTTGGGCTGAAATCCACGCAATCGTGGACGGCTTGAGTGGATCTGCGCGTCAATAACCGTTGGATTCCTCCCAAAAACCGAGTCCGTGAATGCTGGCACAGAATCAGAAGATTCGAACCCTACCATCGAGATGAGTACCTCCTCGTAGAAGAATCAACCTTTTTTTGCAGAGAAGAAACGACCTACTTGATCGTAGACCTGTTCTTCCACTTCGGCGATTCGAGTTATGATCGGATTGGATGATGGCTTTTCCTCGGCGAATATCGGGACCATGGAGGTCCAAACGCCTTCACCTTTCAACCGTGAATAAATAGCTGCTCCAACATGCAATGCAATGAGTACATAACTGAGGGATGCTGAGAACTCATGCACAGAAAGTGCAACTTCTTGTGCTGATCCATCCTTGATTCCGCGTGTAAATAACCCTGCGATGATCAATCCTGTCAAGGGCAGTACAATCAAGCAGAAATACATCGAACGATGAACTGTTTTTGCGAAGAAATAGTGAACGCGATGCACGGGTACACGCGCTCCTAAAAAGGTGTCAAACCGCCTCATGTAGGTGTAGCGAAGCACAACGATCAGTAGGAACATTATAGCGAAGGTTACCTCAAAAATAAGCAGCCCTGTATCCTCTAATTGTGACAAATCGTCAAGTTGTTTGAAGATGCCGTAGGCGTAGAGAGGAATGAAACTCCAGTGGATGAACTTGGCGAGCGGAGTATGGGATATCGCCATGTATGAACCAATAGGTTCTCCTTTTCATGACTATTGTTTTCACTCATTCCCTATGCACCCTTACAAAGCGATGAACCAGACTCGATGCCTTCATGTTTTCAATACTCATGAACTCCAAAAACG